>Ga0334887_1001313_pt1 | contig 32897 bp, 36 predicted proteins | sample GraSluR1_MG_10_FD_207217 | JGI IMG/M metagenome (GOLD analysis project Ga0334887, IMG submission 207217) | Sludge microbial communities from methane-producing bioreactor in Wageningen University, Netherlands - Granular Sludge_18_07-R1 | ecosystem: Engineered > Bioreactor > Anaerobic >...
ACGCAGATATTTGGTTTACCTGTTTCCCATATTGTCTTTCTGGCTTCATACAAAAGAATTACTCCTAATGCATGCAGAAATAGGAATACCCCAAATGGAAGGAGTAGCTTTATTCAAGCAATCTATATTACGACTTCATGTCGCACATTGCTAAAAATAGCAAACTCGCTACGCTCAGACATGCTATTTTCTTAACGCATTTTTTGATTCGCTCAATTGTTTTTTTGACGAAAATTCTCAATTGCTCGCTACATTATTTCATCCATATTTGCCGTCAAGGCATTATAAAAATCAAAACTGATTTTAGAACATTTTTTTCTCTCTGCTTTCAATTTTCAACTTTTAAACGTTATATAATTTTCCTAGCTAACTAACTATAAATTATTTTTAGTCGCACTATTTTGCATAGAAACACATTTTTTTGTTATCGCTGTTTTTTCTACCAATTCTATCATTCTTCCTTTAACCTCCATGATTTTTTATTATCATGAAGACTATAATATTTTTATTCTTTTTTGTTTTTTTTCAATACTTAATTTTCAAATTGAAAAAAGTTTACGGGTCACTTGACAAAAGCAAACAATTTCAAGCCTTGTGGTTCTTGGCGAAATAAGTATAAGTGGTACGATACAAATGGTTGAGGAGCTGGCTAGCGTACATGCCTATATATCCTTGATAGTGGAGCTAAGAGGTGGTTGATACCGATAACTTCTGCAGCCGAACTTGGCACAGTACCAGCTGATATCATCGGAGCGTTAGCTTGATATTTTATTCAACTTTGTAGGAAACTGTATTTAAAGCTTTGGGTGTGGAATAACTTGCATCTATGATTGGGGGGAGGGATTAGATTTGGAAAAAATATCAAATATTGAAAAAGGGGTGTTCCTAAGCTTATTCAATCGAGATGGGTATGTTCTCAATTTTTCTACTGACTCATTTAATGTGTTCACACAAAGCAGTATTGGAATTCCTTTATGTGAACACTATGGGTTATCAAAAGGGAAATCATTAACAGCTTATGTCAATAATGCGAAGGAACATGATGTAATCAGATTACTAAGCGACTTACTCGAATACTATGAGTCGTATTATCAATCAGAGTTAGATAGCGATGAGGATTCATATAGAGGTAGACAAAATAAGGAATATCAAGCATATTACAAGAAATGCCGCTCGGTAATGGATAGAATAAAACTCAATTTAACCCCTTTCACAGATGCAGGAGAAACATTAAAAGAAAAGTTTTCGAGTGACTACGTTTCTACTCAGATTGACATTATGCTTAAAATGCAGGGTGAAAACCCCACCGAGGCAATAGGGAAATCAAATTGGGACAATCAATCCTCTCGTTGATATTTACAATTCTATTTCTCTTAAGTATGCCTTACCTTGTGGCGGTGAGGATATTGATACTTTTATCGGTAACATCAGACTAACCAAAGCAGAGGGTGATGAAACCTTTATAACACTGGGTACAGACGAAAATGCACCTCCTTATGAGGGAGAAATAGTCTATAAGGATGATGAAGGAGCAATCTGCAGATGCTGGAATTGGCGTGAATCTGTCAGAACGATGCTCACCGAAAATACAAGAAATGCTTTCCTATGCATAGAATTAGTTGATAATAGTAGAATGGTTGATTTCAAAAACGCATTAAATGAACTGGCTAATTTAGTTGAGGAATATTTAGGTGGCATCTATAGGATTTCAATTCTTGATATTAATAACAAAGAGGTATCAATAGGGTAATTAGATGAATTTAATGCATTGATAGTAAATATTCTTGTGAGAAAATATTGTAACCTTAATTACATTTTTTCTTGCAATATTTTTGCTATTTTTTTTAATTTCTTTTCTATTTTCCTTTCAGGTTAACTTTTTAACCCCCTTTCTTTCTTCTCATAACTTTTAGTTACAAGAATTTTTTTAGTTAATATTGTGTTTTGCCTTTTTATAACACAAACATTTCTTTTTTGAAACTTTTTATAAACCTCATTGACATTAGTATGATTTCGTACTATAATAAAGGTACGAAATCGTACTTGGAGGTGTAGTAATGAATCAAAAGAGATTTGACGAAATCCATCGAATCAATTATTTGACTTCTGAAATGGAAGCACTGTATCATCAGGCATCCTTGAAGCTCGGCATTACAGATAGCGTTTCTATTGTCTTGTATACTATTTACGATACAGGCGAAAATTGTTTGCTCAGCGATGTTTATAAGAAATCTGGAATCAGTAAGCAGACGGTAAATTCAGCTATTCGAGGCTTAGAGGCTGATGACATCCTATATTTAGAGCAACACACAGGCAGAACAAAAAAAATTGCCCTAACAGAAAAGGGCAAAGAGTATGTGAACAAGACTGTGGCAAAGCTCTACGAAGCAGAAGTAAAGGCTTTTGAATCTTGGCCAGCAGAAGAAATCAACACATACATCCGTCTGATGGGAAAATATGTGGATTGTTTTCGTAAGCAAATAGGTGCTTTATAAAGGGGAGAAATCATGAAAATTATTACTATTAGCCGTGAATTCGGCTCCGGAGGGCGTGAACTCGGAAAGCGCCTTGCGGATATTATGAATTTTGATTATTACGACAGTGAGATTATTGCTGCGGTTGCTAAAAAAAGCGGACTTGATACCAATTATACAGAGGACAAGCTAAACAATCACGGGTGGAAAAATATCCCAATCACTTTTCGAAGAACCATCGGTTCTGCAACATATATGCAATCAGGCAAGGTAACACTTCTGCTTGAGCAAAAAATAGTAATTGAGGAAATTGCCACCTTGGGCAAGGATTGTATCATTGTAGGAAAAAATGCCGATGTAATCTTAAAGAAATACAATTTATTTAATATTTTTGTCTGTGCCGCTGTGGGGGCAAAGGTAAAGCGTTGTATGGAACGAGCTTCAGAGAGCGAACAACTTACAGAAAAAGATCTCGTTCAGAAAATGAAGGAGATTGATAAGATTCGCTCTCAGACAAGGGACATCCTTTCAGGCACTAATTGGGGACAGCGTGATGCGTACCATTTAACAATCAATACAAGCGATTGGAATATTAAGGATTTGGCACCGTCTGTTGCAGATTTTGCAAACAGTTGGTTTGGTAGGAAATCATGAGGATACAGCTTTCAGATCGTTTTACCTACGGTAAACTAATAAAATTTACACTTCCCTCCATTGCTATGATGATTTTTACATCCATTTACAGCGTGGTGGACGGTTTCTTTGTTTCTAATTATGCAGGTAAGGTGGCATTTTCCGCAGTCAATCTGATCATGCCATTTTTGATGATCGTGGCAACCGTTGGCTTCATGTTTGGCACCGGAGGAACCGCCATTGTTGCCAACACCTTTGGTGCTGGTGATAAGGAAAAGGCAAATAGATTTTTTTCCCTGTTTGTGTATGTGGCTTTTGTTCTTGGAGTCTTATTTGCTATATTAGGATTTGTATTTATTCGTCCGATTGCCACAATGCTTGGCGCAAAAGGCGAGCTACTTGAGCATTGTGTTGTTTACGGACGAATCATTCTTACCACTTTACCGTTTTTTGTGTTGCAACTTGTGTTTCAAGGTTTTTTTGTAGCAGCGGAAAAGCCTCGGCTCGGCCTTTTCGTGACAGGTGCAGCCGGTGTTGCCAATATGATTTTGGATGCAGTTTTAGTGATTTCCCTGCCACTGGAATATAAGCTGGCAGGAGCAGCTATAGCCACAGCTGTCAGCCAGTTTATAGGAGGCGCTATTCCTTTTATCTATTTTTCACGAAAAAACAGCAGTATTCTTCGCCTTGGCAAAACCAATTTTGATGGCAAGGCAATTTTTAAGGCTTGTACCAACGGATCTTCCGAATTCATGAACAATGTTTCCATGAGTATCGTGGGAATGCTCTATAATATACAGCTTTTGAAATTCGCGGGAGAAACAGGAGTGGCAGCCTACGGTGTCATGATGTATGTCAGTATGATTTTCTCGGCTACCTTTATAGGTTACTCTATCGGAGTGGCTCCTGTATTCGCTTATCACGATGGCGCAAGAAATTATGACGAACTCAAGGGACTTTTGAAAAAGAGCCTTCGACTACTTGGTGTTAGTGGGATCGTTATGGTAACTGCTGCACAACTGTTTGCTGTTCCATTGGCACAAATATTTGTGGGTTATAACAAGGAACTGATGGATCTGACTGTTTCTGGGTTCCGTATTTTTGCAATTGCATTTCCCTTTATGGGTTTTGCCATTTTCGGTTCAGGCTTCTTTACTGCTATGAACGATGGATTAACCTCCGCTTTGATTTCCTTCTTGCGGACATCGGTGTTCCAACTCAGCGCCGTTTTGCTTCTCCCAATGATTTGGGAAATTGATGGTATTTGGATTTCCATTGTTGTGGCTGAAATAATGGCGGTTATATTAACAGTAGTATTCCTTGTCGTAAAGCGAAAAAAATATCATTATTAAACAAAAGGAGAGATTCAAATGAATTTTAAGTTATTACCTGTAAGTCGTAATGATTTGGAAAATTATAAAAAGGATATGCAAGAGGCTTTTCAAAAAGGTGCGGTAGCAGAATTTTCTGATTTGGATACAGAGATACTTCCTGAAAAAGATATTGATGCTGTATTATCAAAAACAGGGGCATTTGCTTACAAAGCGATTGTGGATGGTGAAATGATAGGCGGTGCAATCGTTGTAATTGAGGAAGAAACACAACACAATCATCTTGATTTTCTCTATGTAAAATATGGAACACAGAGTCGTGGCGTGGGACAAGCTATTTGGAAAGAGATTGAAAAACTGTATCCTGAAACAAAAGTTTGGGAAACCGTTACCCCATACTTTGAAAAGAGGAATGTCCATTTTTATGTGAATCGCTGTGGGTTTCATATAGTGGAGTTCTTTAACCCTTATCATAAAGATTCCAATACACCTGAAAATATAGTAGGCGGAGATTATTTCTTCCGATTTGAAAAGAAAATGAAATAAAGTGAAAAATTAAAAATATATTTATTATTAAAATAATAATTAACCTCTAATCAAACACAAAAAGTATTTAAAGACTCAATCTTTTTCTTATACTTTTATATAAAATAAATTCGAGAATTAGCGAACAGAATCGGCTTCAAAATTGACTTTTCCCAACATAAAAAGTATAATATAGTATCTGTATTATATGTTTCTACTGTAGATTAGTTAAAAAGTTTATAAGAAGGTATAACGACTCTCAAATGAAGACGGAAAAATAAATCTAAAATCCTTATTTGATTACAGATAAGATTACCAAGAATACTATTCGTTTAAGCTAAAAACACGTTAATAATAATGCAACAAAAAAAACTTCAATAAATGATCTAATCAATTTTTAACGGCGCTGATTGTATTGGAATATAAAGGGGGATACATTGTATAAAAAAATTATTGAAAAACAAATAAGGGAAAACAGTGGGGTAAACCTTTTTTTATCAAACAATAACTCCTGTTTGAAGTTTAACAAGAAAACTTTGGAAGCTATTTTTAGAATAGATGAAATTGATGTTGAAACTGAAAATTTACTGATAAAATATACATCAGAAAAAGTAATTGAGGAATTTTACAGGATAAATCAATACTATTCATTCAGCAGCAATTCAAAAAATGAGTTAGAAAAAATCTATGCGGATTTACTGAAAGAATTAAAGTCAAAAAAACATACTCTTAATTACATTGAACAAAATCATTATAAAAATTTGATAAACTGGCTGAAGAAAACCAATCCGTTTGCTGAAAAACTGTATCCTAAAAAAACTCAATATGTTGAACCCGTGGTTTGTGCTGAATATTCAGCAGAATTTCAGATACATCTACTTCGTTTAGATGTAAATGTTATAATGGAACCTGTTTTAGACATTGGTTGTGGTAAAAGCGGTAATTTAGTTCGTTACCTGCACAGAAAAGGAATCTCTATACAAGGTATTGATAGGATTCTAACATCAAATCTAACCCTTGTAAATGCTGATTGGCTTGAATATCATTTTGGTAAAGAAAAATGGGGAACAATTATTAGCAACATGAGTTTCTCTAATCATTTTAACCATCATAATTTAAGAGAAGATGGAAACTATATTGAATATGCCAAAAAATATTTGGAAATACTTAAATCATTAAAAATTGGTGGTAAATTCCATTATGCACCAAATCTTCCTTTTATTGAAACATATTTAAACAATAGTAAATTCTATGTTGAGAAGCATGATATTGGAGGCTTTGAAATTAATACTACAATTGTAACAAGATTAAGTTCCTAATAACTAATCTTTTTGGAAAAAAATAAACTAATCGATCGAAAAAAACTTACAACATTTAACAGACTTAATAACCAGAAATAATTTTTTAAAAGAAATAAATAATGATGACTAAAGAAAGGCTTATTTTCAAATTTATAACAAAAAGGATAATTATTTTTGACAATATCATATTTTCTTTTATTTCGCGTATTTTTTTCACCTCTGAAATATTATTTTTTCTCTCACTTATAATATGTTATTTTCACTTTATCATTTTCAACCCATTTCTGGGGCGATTACGAATGATATGAAAAAATAAAAAAGCAGAAAATAAAACCCGACTTAACATCAAAAAATAATAGTTAGTTTTTTAATGTAAGATAATCATTATTTTTTTGCTTAATTCTCGAATGGAAAAAGAGGAAGCACCGCTTGACAAAAGCTTAGTCGACATTCAATTTTGAAGAATTATATTATATAAAAAGGAGGAGAAGAATTTTGGATAAAAATAAGCAACAAGAAAAGAGTGCCGATTACAAAACTTTTATAGCTGAAGGATCACATTATCAAATTGGAAAAATTACTGCAAAGTATGGAGGGGCTCCACTGCACATAGGAAAGGACCCCTCTATAGCACAATTAAGATATGCAAAAGCATGCAGAAAAATACTAGAATATATTTATCCTGAGATCATAGAAGAGTTTCAAGGTTATTGTGAATATTATAACTTAGATGAGAAAGAATTACTTATGCACTATTCTTTAGGAGTAGAAGGAGGGTGCAGTTCAGTTGCGATAAAAACAAATGATGGGATGTATGTTGCTCGAAATTATGACTTTTATTATTGGGAAAATAGACGTCACTTAATATATACAAAACCTAATAATGGTTGGAAACATATAGGAATGCATGAAGGTTTAATAGGAGGAAGATTTGATGGAATGAATGAACACGGACTTTTTATAAATTTCAATGGGGCAGGGCCACATCCAGAGAATACTCAGGTTGGAATTAGTTTTCATATTATTGTTCGTTATTTATTAGAAAAATTCAAAACTGCAAAAGATGCAAGAAAAGCATTAATGAGTCTACCTGTAAAAGAACCTAAAAGTTATTTAATTGCCGACAAAGAAGAAGCATATGTGGTTGAGGCCCATATGGATAGGAAAGAAAATCGTGAATTGAATAATAACCTCCTTGTAATGACGAATCATTTTGTTCATTCAGAAATGAAAAAATATCAAGATGAATGGCCTAATTCAAAAGCAAGATATGATATGTTGGTAGAACAAGCTAAAAATTTGATGAAAATGGAAAATATTGAATTAAAATCAATAAAAAAAATTATGGCTGATCATGAAGCGCCTGTTTGTGGTCATGAAGATGGATTAGCAACATTTTGGTCATGTATAGCTAAATTAAATACACTTGACATATATTATAGTTTGGGAGCTCCATGTAGAAATGAATATAAACAGTACTTCAAATTTTGATTTATGTTTATTTAGAAAAGGTATATGATTAAAGCTTCAAAATATAGTTATGGATTTCATGAATCAAGCATTATTTTTTCTTAATTCTCAAACGAAAAAAAGTTTACGGGTTACTTGACAAAAGCACTATAATAAGGAGGTTTTTCATAAATATGTTTAAGGTAAACAATGAAGATATGAGGTTATTGATACCATTTCTTAATGAAAATAACTCTCATTATCCTTTATTAAAATCTATTATAGCTAATAGAAAGAAAGGGATAGCATATGTTGATTCATTAGTTAATCCTTCAATTACAGGAATATTAAGTAATGATGGATGGTTCTATTTGTTAGGAGAAAGTATAGATGATAATTTCAACACAAAATTAAAAGAAGTCCTTCTTGAAAAGGTTATTGTGGATAAAGTCTCAATTTTTTGGTTTGGGATATCAGAAGAATGGAAAAAGAAGTTCGTTGATATTTCTTCGGTGACAATAAGAGATTATGATCGCATTCAATATAAATTTATAGATTCAAATTATACATTAAAATCAACAAATAATCATAATTATTATGATTATAGAGTAGAGAGAATTACTTTAGATAATATTGATGAAGTCTTCAAATATAATAATGAACTACATACATTTTGGGAAAATAAAGAATTATTTATCGGAAGTGGATTTGGATATATTATTTTAGATGATAATCAAATTATAGGGCATTCCATAAGTGCATCTATAGAAGACAAAGAAGTTGAAATTGATATCCAAACAGATGAATCATATCGCGGGAAAGGAATTGGAGAACACCTTGCATCATGCTTTATTAATGAGTGTCTAAAACGATCCATGGTACCAAAATGGGATTGTTCTGCCGAAAATGTGCCTTCAAATAAATTAGCCGTTAGACTAGGATTTCAGAAAATTAAGAAATATCCTCTTAGTATTATTTCAGAAAAATAGCATTATAAAACATCCACTAACAATGCATTTGCATAAAGGGGCTAGATGTACATTTTTAGGGTAAGGCCAGAGCACCTCTTCTCACTGGGCATAAATGCTAAAATATAAATGAGAAAAAATGCTAATATAATTGTGTAAAAAAATAAAGCGAAAAATTTAAAATATCTATTTAATAAAAATCTAAACAGACGTAATAAAAGATTTAAAATTTCAATATTTTTCTTTTACATTCATAAAAATATTCAGTTTGAGGAATAGTGCACAGAATCAACTGGAAAATTGACTTTTATTATCATAAAAATTTAATATAGTATCTGTAATTATATATGTTTGCTGCATATTAAATAAAAAGTTTAATAAAAAATTTAATAAAAAATCATAAAGTAGTTGATGAAATAAAAATCAGATTTTCTATATTTTTTTGCGTAATTCTCAAATGGAAATATAGTCAAGTATCACTTGTTAAAAGCAATTATTATAAAATGTATATTTACGTTAATTGAGATATAACACATTCTGAGAAATTATAATTTGAATGATTGATTATTTATGTAATCTCTCTTTGGAGGTATAGTACGTGTCAAAGCGTAAAAAAATCATACGCGTTAATTTTCTTATGTTTTTAATTGGTTGGCTGATTGTATTTTTATTAGGAGCTGACTTTCCTCCACCTATTGGTTTTATTTGGTTAGTGCTACTAATAATCGTTTTAGATATCATCCAGTCTTTTTACTTGAAGAATTATTTTTTAATGCACATAGAGAACAACAAGAACACAAAGTTGTTTTTTATGAATGCTCTTTATTATTTAGCAGGCGGTTTAATAATTGCTATATTAACTTCGATATCCAATTTTCAGAGTGTGGGGTTGCTGAATACGTTGATATGGATTATTGTTCTAACTTTAGTTGGTGTTTTATATGGCATTATATTTTGGGTGTTTAATATTTTATTGTTCCGTCTAATAAAATAAATAAGTTATTTGTCTATGGCTTGTATGAAATTACAGTAAGAAATAAATTTTAAAATTGAGAACATGGCGATATGTGCTTTTGTCAATTGAACCAGAATATCAACCGAAAAATTAACCAGAACTAAAAATAAAATGCTAATTTCCTCATATCTTTAGTCATAGTTAAGGAATGTCCGCAAGAGAAAAAGTAAAAAATTCAATTCAAAGAAGTTAATAATTTTGAATTTAGTTAAGTTATATATTTTAATTATAGATCAATGAAATAATTATGGGGGAAATAGTATGGTAGGAAAATATAAGGTAATAACTTTGTGTGGAAGCACAAGGTTTAAAGACGAGTTTTTGCAAGTGCAAAAACAATTAACTTTAGAAGGTAATATAGTTATTTCAGTAGGATTGTTCGGACATGCTGACAGTGATTTTGGAGAGGTTATCACTCCTGAAATTAAAGGAATGCTTGATGATATGCATAAAAGAAAAATTGATATGTCTGATGAAATTTATGTCATTAACAAAAACCAATATATAGGGGAAAGTACTAAAAGTGAAATAGAATATGCTATAAAAACAGGAAAAAAGGTTAATTATTTAGAGAATCACAATGCTTAGCCCGTTTTGTAATATACTTAAAAGATAAATCACAGGAATTCAAAACGCTTTAAATCCTAATAAACAAGTTTAGCAACATAAAAAAGGGGAATTGAAATGATAAATGATCAATTAAGGATACACATTAATGATTTTATTAAATTAAACAAGCAAAACCATATATCAGATTATACAATTATTCATCAAGATGAACTTGATGAATATACACGTCTTTTAATCAATTATAAAGGAAGTGAAGAAGATACTATTTCAGCATTTTTATTAATACCAAAAGGCGATGGACCATTTCCGGGAGTGTTGATTCATCATCAACACAATGGGCAGAGACATTTAGGTAAAAGCGAAGTTTGCGGACTTTATGGTAATCCTCTACAAGCATTTGGTGATGAATTAGTAAAGAAAGGGTTTGTTGTACTTGCAGCTGATTCTATCTGTTTTGAAGATAGAAGGAAAAATAAAAAAGGAACAATTCCAGATGGAGATACAGATTTTTTGCAGCATTACAATGAAATGTGCTACAGGATATTAAAAGGTGAATCGTTAATGAAAAAGGTGCTTGAAGATGCAGACATTGGGTTTAATATTCTAAAAAGCCTTAATATAGTAGACAAAAATCGTATAGGAGTCTTGGGTCATTCTTATGGTGGAAATACTGTTTTATTTCAGGCAGCACTTAATGAAGAAATAAAGTTTGCATGTACGAGCGGTGCCGCTTGTACATACAAAAATAAGATTGAACTTGGAACAGGTATTGAAATGGCAGAAGTGATACCTGGATTTATTGAAAAGTATGATATTTCCGATTTAGTAAAGTGCATAGCACCAAGACCTATTTTAATAGTTTCTGCATCAAATGACAAATATTCAAAAGATGCTGATTATATTGAACTTCAATCAAAAAATATTTTTGAAGAATTAGGAGCCAAAGAGAATTTGGAACATAAAAAATATATTGGTGGGCATGGATTAACCAAAGAGAGATTTGATTATATAATTAACTGGATATTGAAAATAGCGAAGTAAACTTAATATGAAGAGTAAAATAATGAAAAAACTTTTTATGGATTTATTAGAACATGAAATTCAACATCACGGTCAGCTTATAAGATATATTTATGGAAATAAACTAACTTTTCCAAATGGTTGGAAACAAAGATATAATGTGTAAATTATTATTCGATAAAGAGGTGAGCGCAGCAATGACGGTTGAAGAGTTTTTATCAAAATATGATCCAAAAGTTCAAGAAATTTGTTTTTGGCTTAGAAAAATAGTTTTAGATTTATTACCTGAATGCAAAGAAATTATATGCAAACCGTATAATATTAGTTATGGAACAAAAGAAAGCCGATCTGACAAAGATTTAATAATCTATATTGCTCCATTAAAAGATAGTGTGAATCTTGGTTTTTATAGAGGAGTGAATTTACAAGATGAAAAGAATTTACTTAAAGGTACGGGTAAATATATGCGTCATTTAAAAATTAAATCAATCAATGATGTTGAAATTGATGAAATAAAAAAGCTTATTTTAGAAGCTAAAATGGAAAAAAGGGGAAGCATCACTTGATAAAAGTATTCACATTTATTTGATTTTGAAAAATAAAAAATTTTAACTAATATAGAAAAGGAGTATAATATGAAAATGATACATCATGTTTGTATTCAAACAGAGAATTATAAAGAATCACTAGATTTTTATACGAGGATTATGGGTTTTAAAATAGTGAAAGAAATAACGAATTTTCATAATCGGGATTATAATACTTGGTTAAGATTAGATACATTTATGATAGAGTTACAAACAGGGAAACAGGGGAAAAAACTGAATAATTGGAGTTCGTCAAGTGAAGGTATAGTACATATGTGCTTTCTTGTTGATAATGTTACTGAAGAATTTAATAAGATAAAAGAATTAGGTTATAACAGCTTCAAAATCAAAAATGGAGAAGAAATCTACAAGGTTGAAAATGGCTACTTATTTAAAGTTAAGGCACCAGAGGGTACCGAAATTGAATTCAGAGATAAAGAGATTTAAACATTAAATATTATTGCATCGCATTTTTAATAAGCTCTACAGGATTCGACATACTGTCGTTTTCCGCTGAAGTCATGGATGTTGTCATCAAAGAAAAATGCATTTAAATAAAGGTTATTGCTCATAATCATTTTTAATGACGATCAGAGTAACTCGTAGATATTCTATTTGTCAGAAGGATTTTAAAAAATGGTTAGTTAAATGTAATGATATGCCCAAGGGTATTTTGGAAGGTAATGCCTTTCTCTAAAAACATATGTATATGTAAAGGTTACAGTGTCCTGATTCAAGTTATAGAGAAATATCTAAGAGATTGGTTAATATTCATTTGTAGAATAAGAGGAATTATAGAGTATTTATATTATATAAATTTACTAAGGAGGTAATTATGAAAACACATTATTATTTGGGTTGGTTTAATGATGTTTTTTTTGAGAAACTAGTCAACTTGTTGCATGAGGATATAACTGATAGAAAATCACTAGTTATGATTAGTGCAAATCCATTTCTTTATGAAGATGAGGAAGTTGGGGCTACTGAACGCTCGTGGCTTGACCAAGCCAAAATCATATTTGATGAATATCATTTGATTAATTATAGCATACAGAAAGAAGAGGCCCAGAAATTAATTAAAAATGCTTCGGTCATTTTCTTGTTGGGCGGAAATACAGTTGAACAGAACGGTCTTTTGATTGAATATGAATTGACAGATTTGATTAAAAAAAGCAGGGCTGTTGTTATGGGAGCAAGTGCTGGAGCGATAAATATGTCCAATAAATGGTTATGCTCCAAACACACTGGTTATAAAGTTGAAACAAGCACCATTTACTACGGTATCGGCCTTGACGAATTTTCTGTTTTGTCTCATTATGATATTGAAAATAACATTACGCAGATTCAAAGCGAACTCTCTCCCTTATCACAAGAAATGAATATTTATGCATCAAACAAAGATTGTGTTGTGCGTGTCAAGGGAGATAAAATAGATATTTTAGGTAATGTATATTTAATTTCTCACTCAAAAATTCATAAGTTAGAAGAAACGCTTTAGTTGTGGTGAGCGATTGGGACTTAACTAAATTAATTTTGGTTCTCTGTAAATTTTTGAGGGCAATTATGAAAAGTTGAAACTTATAAATATTAAAAGAAAATTAGATGACAGAGCGGTGAGTTTTAAAAAAGTTTTTAGATTATTTATTCGTTTCAATAATTTTTACCCACTATCTTTTACAGAGGACCATAATTGGTTTGAATTTTTAGTTAATGGTTGAAGATTATTTATAAATAATACAATTGATAAATTTTAGTTTGTTGTTATAGTAGAAAAGTTAGAATATGGAGGTTTAAAATGAAAAAATGGTATGATGAAGAATATGAATGGGAAATAGAGGTAATAGGATTTCTTCGAGGTGACCACACAGAAAGATATTGCCGAAATGGAGAGGAAGTAGGAGATAAGTATACCTGTACTTATGGTTGTCCTGTAAATATAAATGGACAGGGCATTTGCTCTAAAGTAATGATGATTATGTTCCCAATCATGGAAGCTGTCAGAAGCGGTGGAGATTTAGAGAACATCGGTGGCAACGGAAAATATAGTAAGGATGTTGTGTGCCCAGATGGGTGTGTTATGTTTAGAATGACAGCAAAAAAACTTGGAAATGAGAATATTTATAAAGGGAAGTTTTTTGATTAGTTTCAATTTTTACGATTTGAAAGCATTATGAAAAGCAACCTTTAGCTATCGTTAATTACTGTTAAACTATATTAAGGAGTTAAAATTATGAATCATAATTTTTTTATTAGTAGAATTAGTTATGTAATTGCTACATTTTTTGGATTTGTGCTAGCTTTTTTTATTGCTAGGGATGCATATGTTGGAAATTTAAGGATATTTATGATAATCACATTAGGCGTTGTGCTTTCAATATCCAACATTACAATAGTTAGGCGTATTTTATTATTTTTATATGCCAAAAAGAATTCATGGAAAAAGATAAAAACTCAATCCGAGATTTTCACATTAATATTTGTTATTTTTTATATTTTGATATTAGGAGTAATTATTTTTGATTTTGAGAATAATGAGCTATCTAGCCTTGTTGGATTTTTACCGCTAATTGTAAGTGTTTTATTGCAGAATATACTTTATATTGGAAATTCAGAGATAATTTGTTTTAACAAGCAAATTAAATTCACTGAAATAACGATAGTAAACATTCAAAAATCAATGCTTCGAACATATATAGTTTTTATATTTAATGATGTTTCTAATATGCCTATAGTAACGACACTATCAAAAAAATATATTCATAATTTAATAAAAGAGTTAGAAAACAGAAATTTGAAAATCGAATTAAAAGGTATAGATAGAGCGGATCTTTCGTAATTAACGATAGATAAAAAAATTTCCAACATAACGAGCAGAAAATAAATATCACTTTGGGAATTCGTAGAAAGTTATGTTAAAATTTATCTAATCATCATAAATATTTATAGAAAACCGGAAAATTGTTTGTGATATACTAAAAGTGATGTAGAAATTCAACCGAAAAGTGAACCGGAATTAAAAATAAAATGGTAATCTCGTCATGACCAAAGTTAGGAGGGAAGGAGATATTGTGTTAGATAAATTTCGTTTAAAGGGAGTATTTATAAAATTTAAAGAAAACTTAATTTCTTCTGATCAAGGTAATGAAAAGTTTCAAAAAGGATCTGGTAAGCAAATTGCTTTATCTATTGGTATTGTTGTTGTCACAATAATATTTATTGCTGGTTTGATGTTTTTCTCATCTCAAGATACTAAAGTAACTTTTAGCGATGATGGAATAAAAATTCATGGTATGTATGGAGATAGTTATACATGGGATTCTATTGAGTCTATTGAACTTATAAAGGAATTGCCTACTATTGAAAGAAGAACTAATGGTTCCGCAATAGGATCAAATTTAAAGGGACATTTCAGAACAACTGAATTAGGCTCGGTGAAATTATTTGTTGATGCTCAAAAACCACCTTTTATTTATCTTAATACTGATACAGGAATTATTATTTTTAATATGAAAAATGAAGATTCAACTAAAGAAACATTTGAAAAAATTCTAAAAAATTTAAAATAATCACTCGTTCTTTGGAGTTCTTCCCAAGGAGTAAGTTTACAAAATGAAAAGAATTTACTTAAAGACATAGGTAAATTCTTTTCATTTTTTTAATCTAACAAACCATTTATAATTAAACCATTAATATTATATGTTATAATTTTAATGGTTAAATAAATAAACAGAAAGAATAGTAATTGTTTTTTAGCTATGACATGATATGTCACATTAGAAATTGTATAATTATAAAAACATAAGGAGTGAAAAAATGAGCACACATCACATTGAACCACCACAAAAATCTATTAGTGAAATTGCAAAATACTTAAAAAATTTGGTGCCTGCAAATATACCAGAAACTTATACGCTTAAACCTATGTTTAAAAATGTTGCAAGCGAAGAAGATATACGAAATGGCGTTATTGCATTTAGAGATTTTTTAAATTTATTTTATGATCACTTAATTTCAGAAGGACATTTATATTTTAAACTACAAAAAAAACCTAAAAGTGCAACAGATTATCCATTTTTATATAATATTACTGATTTATTAGCAGATATAGGTTATTATGGAAAACTATCTGAAAACGGTGATGCGTTAGTGATAACTGAATTACCTTCATTTATTCCTTCAATTGATGAAAAAGGAAATAAAATCAAGGCCAAAAATTCTTTTTCAAAACTAATTGAATGTTTACGTTTTTTATCAATATGTGGTTTTAGTTTTAATGGCATTGATTTAAATGCAAAGAAGCTTAAAAATACTGACTTTAAATTGTTAGAAGTAACTTATCCTAAAGCTTCAATCTTATTGACAGGGTTAAAAGCTTTATCGATTGCTGATATAGAGCTGCGAACAAAAAGGTATAAGAATGATTATAATCACGATAATCTTTTGTTGTGCGATTACAGATTAATGAAAGAAGATGAAACTGATGTAATTGATATTTTAAAAGATTTCTTACATCCTTTGCCTGAAAAAGTTCAAAAATTTGCCTTAGATTTACATCATCATTATATAGATATGGGAATGACTTGCGTAACTATTATATCAATATTTGAAATTCATTTTGCTTATTTATATATAAAGAATAATGGACGAATTTCATCCTCAAGAAATTTATATCAACGAAGAATTTGGGAATTTTCTTTATGTGCAAGATATGGTTATTGTTTAGTTGTAAGAGCTAAAAAGACGGATAAATATGCAGAAGTAATTAAAAAATTCCCATTAGATTTACAGGAAAAAATTACAACGGGATATGGTTGTGACAGGAAGCTTCGTAATGAACCGTGTCAAAAAGGTTGTCAAGGAATTCGTATACCTTTGAATGATTCAATATTAAATATGGGTAAGAATATTGAGGCATGGCTTGATAATGAGGTTTAGTGATTAAAATAAAAAATTATTTTTATGTGGAGGGAAAAAATGAGTAAATATGAAAATGCGATTAAACTTATGGAAGAATTTTGTGGGAATGGTAAAGACAATCTTGTTGCTCTTGCGACAATATCATTAACACCAAATGCTGAAGGAAATCCTCGTCCAGCTGTACGTATGGTAGATGCGTATTATGAAGATGGAGTATTTTATATTTCTTCATCTTCGTGGAAAAACAAAACATTAGAGATTGAGAAAAATAACGAAATCTCTATCTGTGGATTAGATTTGTTCACTGCCCATGGTATAGCAGAAAATCTTGGTTGGGTTAAGGATGAGAAAAATGCTGAAATAAGAATGAAAATGAAAAAAATTTTTGAATGGTTTGAAGATCATGGAAACGAAGATAGTCCAGATTCAATTGTTTTGCGTATTACTCTCACTGAAGGAACAATTACTGACAATGAACAAAAATATGGTGAATGGCAATATAAAGTTGATTTCGTGAATAAAACAGCTGAGTAAATTATTCTGCATATAAATTTTACCTACAAGGAATAGAAAAAAATCTTCTTCCTTGTAGGTCTTAATAATGATATTAAATAATTTTGGAATAAAAGAAGCAATATTGATAACATTTTTTTGATTTTCATTTTAATATCATAAAATTAAAGAATATAAAAATAAATTAAATTCTATTTTTCTTTTTGGGAGGTGTAAAATGAATAATGAAAAACGTATTTTATCTTCAGAAGAACAAAAAGAAATGTTAGAAATACTAAAAAAACGTTTTGAAAAAAATATTGAAAGACATAAAAATATTGAATGGAATGAAATTCAATCAAAATTAAAATTTAATATTGAAAAATTATGGATACTTTTTCAAATGGAAAAAACGGGTGGAGAACCTGATTTATTAGAATTTGAAGAAATATCAGATAAATATATTTTTATTGATTATTCTGCCGAAAGTCCAAAAGGTCGTAGAAGCATCTGTTATGATCAAGAAGCATTAGAATCAAGAAAAAACAACAAGCCAAAAAGTAATGCTGTTGATATGGCTACATACATTGGTGTTGAAATTTTAACAGAAGATCAATACAGAAAATTACAAACTTTTGGCGAGTTTGACAAAAAAACTTCTAGCTGGATAAAAACTCCTGATAATATTAGAAAATTAGGAGGAGCTTTATTTTGTGACCGGAGATACGGAACTATATTTGTTTATCATAATAGTGCGGGCTCATATTATTCTGATAGAGGTTTTAGAGGTTTGCTAAAAGTTTGATATTTTTTTCTCTTGGTATAAAATGATTAATTCGCTCGCCGGAATTGGAGAATAATTTACTATATCTTGAATTTCACTCAAAATATTTATTGATATTAAAATAACTTCATATGACTTTCTAAAATATTTTTATTAAAAATCTTTTTTAGGTTATTTTAATTTAAATAAGAAAAAAACCCTTATTTTAGATAGGGGTTGTTGAATTTCGAATATTAAAAATTTAATAATAAAGCACTTAAAACACAAAGTAAAAAAATTAAAATTAAATTTTTTTCAATTTATTCTCATAAATATAAATGCCTGAAAAAACTATCAAACTAGCAATAGTACCAATGACAACATTATTTATATTTGAACTATTATTAAAGACTCTCCATAAAATAGAACCAGCTAAACCAGACGTAGCACTTGCAATAAAATACTTAGGAGATACTTTTAAATCAAGTACCGCAGCAATAAAAGGAATTAATATTATTGGAGCCCAAAAATTGTATGCATAAGCCAAAATATCTAAAACGCTAGTTATACTAATCGCTACAATAACCGCCATTATTCCCAAAACTAAATTTAATAATTGGGCGATTCTTAATTCTTTTTTTGAATCAACTGAAAAAAACTTAAATGATTTTAAAACATCATTTACAAAAGATACAGTGGCAGAATTTAAAAAAGAATCAGCAGAAGACATTACAATCGAAATAATACCGGCAGCAACTAACCCGCTTATTCCTACAGGCAATATCTCCATTATTGTTGCAGGTAAGGCAAGATTCGGATCAATTCCAGGAAGTAAAACAAAAGCTATTAAACCAATTCCACCAGAAAAAATAAAAAAGGGAACGGAAAGAATACTACTCCATAAATTAGCTTTTGTTGTTATCTTTGCATCTTTAGATAATAAAAGTCTTTGAACATAAGGAGGAACTAAAGTTTCACCAATAAAAAAAGTTAAAAACATAGAAATAAAAACCGTCCAACTATTTAATCCACCAGGAATAGAAAAATATTCGTTAGGTAAAGATGCTTTTAATTCAGAAAAGCCGCCAACACGAGTTATTCCTAAAATGAAAATAACTGGAATTGCAATTATTAAAAGAATAAATTGAACTACATCAGTAGCTACAACCGCTTTTATACCACCAACAGTAGAATAAGTTATTACTATTCCACATCCTATTAAAATACCCCAAATTCTTTCTATACCTAAAAATAAATGAAAAATATATCCAATACCACCTATCTGTGCACCTAAGATTCCTGCACAAACTAAAAAAGAAAAAATACCCGCAAATACTTTAGCAGTTTTTCCGTATTTTTCAAACATTATATCTCCTACAGAAATAGCATTTTTATATTTTCCCATACGTGGAGCAATATATTTAGCTACTAAAAACTGTTGGAGACTAAACCCAAATAAAATTACAATATTTACTATTCCAATTGTATAAACCTTTTCGGCATTACCTATAGAAAATCCTCCACCTATATATGATGCAGATAATGTTGCAAAAATCACGAAAATAGAATAACGTTTTCCACCGACTGAGTAATCTTCTAAATTTTTTAACCCTCTTCCAAACCATAATCCCATAGCAAAGATAGCTGCCAAATAAATAATAATAATAGCAATATCCATATTTTCCCTCCCTAAAATAAAAGTATTAAAATTATAACATAATTATTAACCAAATTTAATTAAAAAACTTTTTTAAATTTATATAAGAAATTTAAAACTTCTTAAATCTTTTAACTATCTGGAAAAAAAGCAAAACATGATATAATAAAAGTATTAAAAAAATAAATAAAAAAAGAGAGGTAAAAAAATGATTGTGAGAGATAAAATATCAAAAAAAATGATAGTTACAGATTTAGATGGAACTTTATTAAGAAACGATAAAAGTATTTCCGAATATACTTTTAAAATAATTAAAAAGTTATGTGATGAAGGGCATAAATTTGTTATTGCAACTGCTAGACCATTTAGAGCTACAAAAAAATTATTAGAAAATGTTAAGATAGATGCGGGAATATATCATAATGGAGCTTTAATTTTCATAAACGGGGAGAAAACAGAAGATTACCAAATAGATAATGCAAATCAAATTATAGAAAAAATTTTATTGGAATATCCTAATGCATCAATAGCTATAGAATCTGAAGATGTTTTGTATTCAAATTTTGATGCAAAACGTTTATGGTCAGGCGTTAATTATATTCATACTAAAACTAATTTTTCTGAATTGATAGGTAAAAAATCGGATAAGATAATAATTGAAGTTTCCTCTTTAGAAGATATGAAAAAATATGAAGAATTTCTTCCTGTTGATTTATATATACAACTTTCAGAAAATAAAATTGGAATGATTATGAAAAAAGACGCTACAAAAAGTAATGGAGTTGATTCAATTGCAAAAAAATTTGATGTTGAGTTAAAAAATATTATTGCTTTTGGTGATGACTATAATGATATTGATATGCTCAAGTTTTGTGGAATAGGTGTATGTGTAAAAAATGCAGTAGAAGATGTAAAAAATGTTGCAGATTATATTTGTGATTCAAATGAAAATGATGGTGTTGCAAAATGGATAGAAAAATTTATCCTATAATATTTTGTTAAAATATTTAAACGCGAAAAGGATAATAATATAACTGAATTTTCTAAAATTTTTATAATAAAAATTAATAAAAAAAGAGAGGTTGAAAAATGTCGATTGATAAAAAATATATTTCTGATATTGAAGAGATATTATCGCATAAAAATGATAATGGAGCAGATCTTTGGACTACTCCTGATAAACGTTTAATAAAAGGAGCACCATTTTCAACACTGGAAAGCATAATATATTTATTAGAATTAGGAATGAATACTTCAGAGTCGATAATGAAAGAAACCGCAGAATTAATTTTCAGCACATGGCAAGAAGATGGAAGATTCAAGTTATATCCAAAAGGTTCAATTTATCCATGTCAGACGATTCTTGCTGTTAATACTCTTTGTCATATGGGATATGTAGCAGATAACAGAATAGAAAAAACTTTGCAACATCTTTTAGATATTCAGTATAAAGATGGTGGATGGCGTTGTAATAAATTCAGCTTTGGACGAGGGCCAGAAACTGAATATTCTAACCCATTTCCAACTCTGAATGCTTTGAATGTATTTAGATTTAGTGATTATTTAAATAAAGAAAGTTCGCTTGATAAAGCGGTAGAATTTTTATTAGAACATTGGGTAATAAGAAAACCAATTGGACCATGTCATTATGGAATAGGTAAATTATTTATGGAAGTAGAATACCCTTTCCGTAATTACAATATTTTTTTATATGTTTATGTGTTATCTTTTTATAATAAAGCAAAAAAAGATAAAAGATTTATTGAAGCATTTGAAATATTGAAATCTAAAACAAAAAACAATCAGATTGTAGTTGAAAGAGTTGTTCCAAAACTTGCAAAACTATCTTTTTGTAAAAAAAATCAAACAAGTGAATTAGCAACAATTCGCTATAATGAAATTTTGAAAAATATTAAATGATTTTCATTTTTAGAAAAATTGAATTTGCATTGGAAAAATAAATTATGTTATAATTATATCGTATTACGATATCTTTGTTCGATATAACATAATGTTTAATAAAGGAGATGGAAATGCAAAATCAAATTTTAAGAAAGCTTTTCCTAGGTTTTATTCAAATTCATATACTTTATCATGCAAAAAAAGAACCTTTCTATGGTGCTTGGATGATTGAAGAGCTCAAAGAACATGGATATGATATGAGTCCGGGAACTTTATATCCTATTCTTCACAACATGGAATCTAGTGGACTTCTAGAAAAAGAGGAAAAGAAAGTAGAAGGAAAAATCAGAAAGTATTATAAAATAACTGATCTTGGCAACGAAATTTTGCATGAAGCACAAAAGAAAGCATATGAATTATTTAAGGAAATTAAAGAATAGTTATAAGGGAGGGATTTCTATTTTTGAACTAAAAAAAGTAAAATATAAAAATATTTTAAATATAGAAAATCTTGTTATAGAAAAACATAAAGTTACTTGTATTGTTGGAGAAAGTGGTAGTGGTAAAACTACACTTATAAAATTATTAAATAAAATAATAAGTAGTGATAGCGGTAAAATTTTTTTTAATAATCAAGAATTAAATTCTATTAATTCTGTTGAATTAAGAAGAAATGTTGTAATGCTTCCGCAAGTTCCTACTATATTTCCAGGAAACATTAAAGATAATCTTCTAATAGGACTTAAATTTGCAGAAAAACCTCTCGTTGATGATGATAAACTTCGTCAAGTTTTAAACATTATTAATTTAAAAAAAGAACTTCTTGATGAAAGTGATAGCTTATCAGGCGGGGAAAAACAAAGACTTACTTTAGGAAGAGTAATACTTTTAGATCCAGATGTATTTTTGTTAGATGAACCTTCTTCTTCGCTAGACGAAGAAACAGAACGTGTTATTATTGAAAAACTAGTCTCATATTCAAAAGAAATGAATAAAACATTAATTATGGTTACTCATAAAAAAATTGCTCAGATTTATTCGGAGAATATAATACATATTCATAAAGGCAAAGTTTTACAATAGGGGGAGGCAAGCATATGAATGATATAATTGATTTAAGCTTGATGCAAATGATTGCGGCTTATATTTTTGTTATAATCTTATTAGTTATTGTTAAATTTAAAAAAATTTCTAGAGAAAAAGAAATTTTTATTTCTTCGCTAAGAATGACTATTCAATTAATAGTTACAGGATACATACTTGTGTATGTTTTCAATTCTCCATCGCCATTGTACACAATTCTTATTTTAATCATAATGGAAATCTTTGCTATTTATAATATTATTAAGAGAACTAAAACTAAACTTTCATCAAATCTAAAAAAAATAATTGCATTTTCAATGATTTTCGGTACATTATCTTGTATTTTATATTTTTTATTTGTAGTAGTTCGTATATCTCCTTGGTATAACCCCCAGTATTTCATTCCTATTGCAGGAATGCTTATAGGTAATTCTATGACTGGTATTTCTTTGGGCGTTAATCGGTTAGTAGATGGTATGCAATCACACAAACACTTAATTGAAGGAGCACTAATGCTCGGAGCAACTCCTAAAATAGCTGCTAAACAAATTGTAGATAATGCTTTTGATTCAGCAATATTACCAACTATTAATTCTATGGTTGGAATGGGAATTGTTTTTTTACCCGGAATGATGACCGGTCAAATATTATCTGGAACTTCTCCTGTTACTGCAATAAATTATCAAATAGCTATTATGCTTGGAATACTTGGTAGTGTATCGCTAACTGTTATTCTATTTGTTCACTTAGGATATAAAACTTTTTTTAATGATAAAGATCAATTAATTTCTAATCAATAAAAATAATATAATAAAAAAAGAACTGTTCATAAAAAATTTATATGTGCAGTTCTTTTTTTGATTTTGCAAAATAACGATTTTCATTTAAGATTTTTTTATCTCCTGAAATATTGAAAAATCTAGATATCAAGAATTGGATATAATTCCATTAAAGATTTAACTTCATGGTCAGGTTTTATATCAAATCTTTTTTTGTAATTATGTCTGTTAATCCAACATGTGTTAATACCTGCACGATTAGCTCCTATTATATCTGAAGAAGAATCGCCAATGTGTATGATTTGATTTGGAGATACGTTATAATGGTTTATAACTTCTTTAAAAATTTTATTATTTGGTTCACCTTTATATGATTGTGATTTTTCTGATATAAAAAAATTATCAAAATTAAATCTTTTTACCTGATTTTCGACCATTTCAAAATCTGCATCACTTACTAAACATACTTTATAATTTTTCTTAGCTCTATTCACAAATTCTATACTATCATGATATAATTCTGCATTATCATGTTCTTGCATAAAAACTTTTGTTGAATATCTTGGGCAATATTTTGCATTGTTTTCCTTGAAAATATCATCAAAACTTGCAAGAAATATTTCTTTTAAAGATTTGAATTTTATTTTAGTACCCGCATTAATATGAAATTTATCAACTATTTTTGTTTTTACAATTTTTACATATTTTTCTTTTAATTCTTCGTTGTAATCTTCTTCAAGAATTCTTTTCCAAATATGTTGAACTCTAGATTCTACATTTACTAATGTTTGAAACATATCTATACAAATTATTTTGTAATTTTTCATGATCTATATCTCCCATTTTTAAAGCCATATAAAGTTTAGCTTAGTTTTTACACCGCACTACATTGAAAATATAATTTTTTTCTTGTTTAAATGATGTGTTTATTTTTATCTAAATTTCTATTCTTTCTAAAATTACCACCGTTTCAACGTGATACGTATTAGGAAACATATCAAATGGTTGAACTGATTTGATTTTAAAGTTTTCATCTTGAAATTGTTTTAAATCTCTTGCAAGTGTTGAAGGATTGCAAGATATGTAAATAATTGATTTTTCAACCATTTTAGATAATATTCCAACCAATTTATTTTCAAGTCCTGCTCTTGGAGGGTCTACTATAACGTAATCAAATTTTTTGCCTTTTTCTGCAAATTCTAAAATTTTTTCTTTTGCATCTGCTGCAATAAAAGTTGTATTTTTTATGTTATTTATATTCGAATTTGCTTTTGCAGCTTTTATAGATAGTTTCGTATAATCAATTCCAATAACTTGTTTAAAAAGTGGTGCAAAATAATTTCCAAATAACCCTACTCCGCAGTAAAGATCCAATAAAGATGTGTTGCTTGTTTTTTCTTTCTTATAATATTCAAGAATATATTTCAACATTTTTCCCGTTACATAATAATTGTTTTGAAAAAATGATGTGGGCGGTATTTGAAAGTTAAATCCATCGAATTCTTCTTTTAATACGCCTTCTCCTGTTAATGATTTATAAGGCCCTCTCAATGTTACTTTATCTGAACTGTTCATAACGTGTATAACATTTATTCCGTTAAATATTTTTACGAGTTGTGCTTTAATATCTTTCAATCTTGGAAAAAATTCTGTGTGTGTTATAAAAATAGCCATAACATTATTTGATGAAAATGATTTTCTTAATACAAGATGTTTAAGCATTCCTTTTTTTGTTTTTGGATCATATATAGGCACATCATATTCTTTAACTAGTTTTCTAACAACATTTTTAATTTTATCGAATGGTTTTGGAGATATAGGACAATTTTCAATGTCTATTATGTTGTTACTATTTCTTTGGTTTAATCCTAAAACTATTTCTCCTTCTTCATTTGTCGAAAAAGCAAATTCCATTTTTGCCCTATAATCATATTGAGAATTACTTCTTATTGTTTTATCAACTTCCACTTCAATTGAAGAAAGTCTTTTTAATTGTTCTTGTACTATGTTTGTTTTTTGGTTTAATTGTTCTTCGTAATCGCAGTTGAGCCATTGGCATCCTCCACAAACTGTGAAGTAATCACACATTGGTTTTCTTCTGTGTTTTGATGGTTCTATAATCATTGAAATTTTTGAAAAGTGTATATTCTTCTTCTCGTATTGTTCCTCTATTTCTACAAAGTCTCCAGGGCAAGCATTTTCAACAAAATAGATTTCATTGTTATATTTTGAGAATCCATATCCTGAATATATGTACTTTTCTATAAAAATATTATTTTTCATTTTTTCACCTCTTGTTTTGGAAGGTTCTTAATTAAATAATTACATCAGTCGATAAAAAATTATCTTAAATAAGGATTTTTTTCTAAAAGTTCTTTAACAGTCACTACATCCATGTGTCCCGGAGCAATAATGTTTTCTTGCGGAGCATTTAAAAAATATTTCAACATTTTTTTTAATGATTCTATCATATCATCTTGAGATGAAGATGGAAAATCTGTTCTTCCTATACTATCCTCAAAAATTGTATCTCCTGTAAATATGTAATTTTCAATTATTATTACACAAGATCCGGGGGTATGTCCGGGTGTATGAATAACTTCATATTTTTGTTTCGTAATGTCTTCCCAATCTCCATCATGAGATATTTCTTTATTCATAAATGTAGATAAATTTTTTTCAGAACTTTTTAATAATTCTACATCTGCAGGGTGAATGAATATTTTTTCATAATTTATTTCTTCAATTCCTGCAATATGATCAAAATGTGCATGAGTTAAATAAATATTGTATTTTTTATCTTCTTCTAAATATTTCCCTATGCCTATTCCAGGATCAATTATTATTTCATCATTAACAATATACGTATTTGTTGAAAGCGGTTTTGTTTCTACTCTTTTGACATTCATAAAACTCTACCTCCGTTTTTTTATTTTAAAAATTAATTTTTTAAATGTTATCTACAACGTTTTTTGCCCATTTTTTAGATTTATACCTTCTAAGCATTATAACAGCTTTTATACACTCTTCTCCTAATGAAAATAAATAAACTATAGGAAAAGGAAATTTTAATATTAATCCTGTTATAAAAGCTATAGGTATTCCAAATCCCCATAGTGTTCCTACTTCAACGAAAAATGAATATTTTGTATCTCCGCCTGCTCTGAGTATTCCGACTATATTCATTAAATTTATAGTTTTTACAGGTATGAAAAATGCTGTTATTAATAAAACTTGTTTTATGAGTATTTTTACTTCTTCTGAAACGTTGAAGAAGATTAAAATAGGTTCTCTAATAAAAAATATAAACACACCCATCAATATTGCTATTGATACGTTTAATATTAAAAGTCTACGTGCTGTTTGAATTGCCCTTTCAAATAATGACGCACCCAATTCTTTTCCTATTAATATTGCACTTGCATTTGAAATAGCTATTAATAAAGTAAAAGCAAGGCTTTCAACGGTTTCCATTACACTTCTTGCAGCTATTATGTTTGTTCCCATATAAGAGTAAATAACTGAATATGTTGTAAATCCTAACGCCCAAAAAAATTCCTGTCCTGTTGTTGGTATTGTCAGTTTAAGAAATCGTTTAATAAATGAAGGGGTTAAATTTTTTATATCTTTGAATGAAAATAATCCGTGATGTTTTTTAATTTTTATTATAGAAACAATTATTACTAATTGCAGTACTCTTGCTATTACTGTTCCAAGAGCTGCTCCTTTTACTCCCATTGCTGGAAATCCGAATTTCCCAAAAATAAATATATAATTTAATATAATGTTTGAACCCATTGCTATCATACTTGTGTACATAGGAATTATCGTTTTTTCAGTGCTTTTTAAAACCGTTTCAAATACAAGGGTTAAAGCAACTAATGGAAAAGAAATAGCCATTAATGGTAAATACTGCAATCCTATTTTTATTACTTCAGCATCAGGAGATAATATTCTTAATGTAAAAGCAGGAAAAAACAATGAGGGTATCAAAAAAATTAAAGAAGCTGCTAATGAAAAAAAACATATTATTGCGGTTGTTTTTGCTATGTTTTCATCTTCTTTTTTTCCCCAAAATTGTGATAAAAATATTGATCCTCCGCTTGTCATTCCAAATAAAAGTAATATGTATAAAAAGAATACTTTATTAGATAGTCCTACTGCCGCAATTGATTCTTCGCCGAGTCTTCCAATCATTATTGTATCTATAAAATTGACGCTTGTAGATATTAGCTGTTGAACAGCTACTGGTAATGCTATAACTACTACTTTTTTATAAAAATCTCTCATTTTATCCTCACTTTTATTTCAACTAATTTTTAATTTTTCTTTTGTTTCATCAGATATCGTTATTTTTTCTGCTCCAAGGAAATTTTTGAATTCTTCTAAACTTTTATCTATACTGTTTAACATTTTTTTATTGGTTTTGATATTATTTTCCCACCACCAATTTTTTATATTCAATATTTTTTGCTTTTTTTCGAAAACGGGTTCAAATCTAGCAATAAATTTATTGCCATACAATACCGGAAGAACATAATATCCATGAACTCTTTGTTCTTTTGGTTTATATACTTCCCAAACATATTCAAAATCAAATAATTCTTTTATCATTTTTCTATCCCACATGATATTATCTAAAGGAGCTAAAAAAGATATATTTTCATTTTTTGAATTGTTATCATTAATTTTTAAAAGATAATCGTAATCTTCTTTTTTTATATAAAAATCATATTTTATATCTTCAATTTTTAATTTTACTATTTCTTTATTTTTTTCTAATGTATCAAAAGATTTTTCTCTTTCTTTTCCTTTAAATTTTAGTATTCCTAAGAATGCATCGCTTGATCTTTTCCACAATATTCCTGTAGAACCTATTCTCCTTTTAACGTTCCATAAATGATAATGTTCAAGTGTTTTATTAGGATCATTTTTGATTAAAATATCTTTAGGAATATGATTTTCAGCAAAATCGTAAACTTTTCTTGTTCCGATTTTATGGTGTATTATGAGTTCGCCCCAAAAATGCATACTTTCAAGAGCTGCTCTCGTAACTTTTGCAGGTGCCCAAAACCAATTTATATTTTTTCCAAAATCAACATCTAATGATGATAAAGGTGCTTTTTCTTTTATCGTTTGTCTTAATTTTGGCAATATCTCTTTTAATGAAGCATCTTCTCCATACTTTTCATAAAATCTTTTTCTATATCTTTCAAAATATGGCCAGTCTTCTAAAGAAAAAATAGACATATTTTTATCCCAACCATCTATCAATTTTCTATTTTCATATAATAAATTATATAAAATTTTTGAACTATAGTCTTTAAATCTTGCTTGTAAAACCAAATCAGGATTTTTACTTACGATATTTAAAGGGTCAAACTGAATACAACCTACTTTTTTAATATAATTTAAAATATTTTCATCCGTACATTTTTGTTTTTTATTTAAGAAATGATAATTTATTAAAAAATTTCTTGCTTGTTCTTTTGAAATATTCATTTTAAAAAAAATCTACCATATGAGTTACTGATTTTTCAATATCATGATTGTTATATTCTCCTACTATTTCTACCTTTTTACTTATTATCATCTCTTTAAAATTAGTATAACCACATATAATAGCTGAAAATATGTTTATGTTAGTTTTTAAGTCAGGTGTTTCATTTGTTTTAATCAAAGTAAGCTCTTTATTTTTTATTTCTAAAATATAATTTCCTGTATTTTGAGTTAAAATATCATCTTCAATTCTAATTTTTAGTTTTATATTTTGATTATCTATTTTTAAACCGTTTAATTTATCTAAATTTACAATTCTTCCTAAAATATCATAATCTCTTTTTATGTTTCCAATAGTTCCTTTTATATAAGGCCATAATAAAATATCTTCAGGGAGATTAAATATAATTTCTTTTATTTGAAATTCTGTTCTTTTAAAAAAATTCAACATCGCTATTTTAGTTTCTTCGTCATTAAACATCATTCCATGAACAAACATAGTGTAATTTTTTTCGGTTTTTAAATAATTATATACAACAACTCCTGAAACTTTGCCATCTTTTTTAAATTTCACTACAGATTCTTTAATATTGTTTGGGTTTGATGTAGTTAAATATTCTTTCCATTCTCTTTTTTCTCTTACAACATAATTATAATTTTTCGAAGCATAATTTTTATAATATTCGATTGTTTCTTCATCGGGAAAATCTATTTCTTCACAAACAATATTTTCATTAACCTCTTTTAAAGAAATCATTCCCGGATTTATTGAATAGGATTTTGCTTGAACAAAAAGTTCATACCCATATTTTCTATAAAATTCTGTGTTGAACGGAAATAATGTTGAAAAAACATATTCTTCATCATATAATTTTTTTAATGTTTCTTTTAATAAGAAAGAAACAGTGCCTTTTCCTCTGTATTCTATTTTTGAACATACAGTACCTATTCCATTCATTTTAACAACAGAATCTCTTAACCTCATATTATAGTCGTACAGTATAAGCCCAGATGCAAATTTTTCTTCGTCTAACACGACATAAAACTCTCTTTCATTTTCGTTAAAAATACTTTTATATCTTTGTCTTTTGTTTTCTTGATCAGGTTTTAGAGAATCAAAACTGAATAAAGCTGTATTAATAAATTTTTCTAGATAATTTAAATGTTTTTCTTTTTTTTCTAATTTTAAAAAATTATACATATTTCACCTCAAAAAATAATTTAGTTAATTCTCTTTTTCTATTTTACCATAATTAGTGTATAATTAATATTGCAAAAAGTATTTTAAAATCTTAAGATTTTGGAGGTTATAATTATGAGGTCAAAAGTTTATTTTACTAATTTAAGAGCAAAAAACCCTTCAGAAAATAAGGTGAACAAAATTAGAAAGTTATTTGAAAAAGCTGATTTTTCTTCACTAATTAAAGAAAATGATTTAACTGCAGTGAAACTGCATTTTGGTGAAAAAGGTAATGATGGTTATATCAATCCTGTTTTTGCAAGACAAGTAGTTGATAAAATTAAAGAATGTAAAGGGAAACCTTTTTTAACAGATACGAATACTCTATATAAGGGAAGTAGAGCAAACTCTGTTGACCATTTAATAACAGCTATTGAACATGGTTTTGATTATTCTGTTGTAGGAGCACCTTTAATTATTGCTGATGGTTTAAAAAGTAAAGCTATGAAAGATGTAGAAATAAACCGTAAACATTTTAAAACCGTGAAAATAGCTCAAGATATATTAAATGCAGATTCAATGATTGTTTTAAGTCATTTTAAAGGGCATGAACTTGCAGGATTTGGTGGAGCCGTAAAAAATTTAGCAATGGGATGTGCTCCAGCAGTTGGAAAAATGCAACAACATTCGATGAGGCCTAAAGTTGATAAAAAGTTTTGTATAGGTTGCGGAACTTGTGTAGATAATTGCCCTGTTGATGCGATAAAAATGTTGGAAACTCGTGCAACTATAAATAAAGATGTATGTATAGGATGTGGCGAATGTATGCAAGTATGCCCTGTTAATGCAATTGTTGTTAACTGGGAAACAGAAATAGTTGATTTTATGGAAAGAATGACAGAATATGCATATGGTTCTGTTGTTGGAAAAGAAAACAAAGTAGGATATATCAATTTTGTTATCAATGTTACTCCATACTGTGATTGTGTTCCATGGAGTGATGCACCGATAGTTCCAGATGTAGGGTTTTTAGCTTCAAAAGATCCTGTAGCTCTTGATAGGGCTTGTCTTGATTTGGTTAATCAACAAATAGGTTTTGCTGATTCAAGCCTTAAACATAATCATGATAAAAATTGCGATAAATTTAAAGGATTAAAAGAAAATTCAAAAGGTGAGATACAGTTGAATTATGGCGAAGAAATAGGACTTGGTAATAACGATTATGAACTAATAGAAATTTAAAGGTGTTTGTATGAAAGAAAAAATTATTGCAAGATATTTTTTTACACCGTTTTGTCCAGAAAGTTATGCAACTGAGGAAAAATTAAGAATTTTTTTTGAAAAAATATCTGAAATTCATTTTGAAACTTTTAATTGTGAAGAAGGAAATTATTTTTCAAAATATAATTTTTTTGAACTTGAAAAAAAATTAATAGATACTTTTTATAGAAAAAATGATGAGCCACTTTTATTTGGAAAGTTATTTATTAACGGGCAATTAATACCAGGATTTCCACCTTCCTCAAAACATTTGAAAAATATTCTTGTTGATAACAAAGTTAATTTTGATGAATCAAAATATATTTTTGATTATTCTTCAAAAATTGAAAAGGCAAATATTATATTTGATAAAAAAAATTTAATAATAAAAAAAGTTGAAGAAGAAGAAATTAAAGACGTTTCAAAATTATGCACTCTTTTTCATCCTTATTTAAATCAAAAAGATTACAAGAAAGAATATTGGGGGAAATTCGAAAATAGAAAAAACGATTTTTTGAGAAAAAGTATACTTAATAAAAATGCATTAGCTTTCTTAGCTTATTTTCAAAATGAACCTGTAGGTTTTATTGAAGCATATAGTTTGGAAAAAAGCGTAAAATATGGATTTCCAGTTCACTTAGAAGAAAATGTTTTATTGAAGGATTCTTTTATGATAGTGTGTCTGTCTATTAGAAAAGAATTTGAAGGAAATAATATCGCATCAAGATTATTGGAAAAGTTTATTTCGTTTTCTTCTGAAAACAAAATAAAAAATTTGCAAGTATTATCTTTTCCGCAAAATTTTAATTGGCATCCAGAAAACATATATAAAAAATATGGATTTAAAGAAGTAAAAGTTATTAATAAACTAAAACTTCTGAGTCTAAATATTATGGATTTTGCCTTATGAAACAATTTCTTTAATTATTTGAACAGGAATGAAAAAAATATTGCTGGTAATACTGTGAGTAACAATATTTTTTTCTCCACACTAAAAATCAAAGAGAACCATAAAAATTTTTTAATTCAATAATTTTAATTTAAAATCATAATCATATTTTCTCATCATTTGTATCTTCATCTAAACATTTTTTAGGGCGAACGCATAGGTTCGCCCCTACGTATTTTCATATGAAATTGTGCCTTTCTTCTATTCTATTCTTTCTTTACAATCATTTCCCAATACCCAGTTGTCTTTCCGATTCTTCTAATTATTCCTTCAGATTTCAATTTATCAATATGTTTCTGTATCGCTGAAGGATTGATTCCTAATTTTTTAGAAAGTTCTCCTCGACTAATTTTTGGATTTTCAATTATATATTCTAAAACTTCTGCTTGCTTTTCAGAAATCTTGACTTGACCACTTGCTTGACCACTTGCTTGACCACTTGCTTGACCACCTTTAAATTCTATTCGGTCGTTTTCAGTTTCTGCGTCCGATACTCTATAAAATTCCACATCTACAAAATCATTTCTTTCTTGAATAATTGGT
>Ga0334887_1001315_pt1 | contig 32859 bp, 32 predicted proteins | sample GraSluR1_MG_10_FD_207217 | JGI IMG/M metagenome (GOLD analysis project Ga0334887, IMG submission 207217) | Sludge microbial communities from methane-producing bioreactor in Wageningen University, Netherlands - Granular Sludge_18_07-R1 | ecosystem: Engineered > Bioreactor > Anaerobic >...
TGGATAAAACTGAGCCCCCTGGTTTATCCTCTCCCTTATCCTCTTTATCACTTCTTATTACAATCATGATAAATCATTCCGTGATTAAATCTTAACGTAACTCATTCAAACATTTAATGTAACATTCAAATATTTAGACTGGGCAGTACCCTGGGCATATAACCTTCTGCCTGTACCTGATAAAATATATTAGTTATCCATGATAAAGTTAGATGCTATTATTAATCCATGATAAAGTTAGATGCTATTATTAATCCATGATAAAGTTTAGTGTTAATTTAAAAAATTATTTTTTTTTTATCCTAAAAATTCCTCTGGCCGCTGAAAATATAAAATACAGAACATGTCGGCCATTGGCTTTTTAAACCCACTTATAGCAACAACGGCCATGACTTTAAGTTCTACTTACCGTTTGTTTCCAAGATTACACGGCTGAATTTCGTTAAAATCAATAAAAATGATTCCAATATAAAATTTTATGCCTCTTCAGGGACATAATTAATATTAATTTTTCAGTTTAACTTGAATCATCAAAAATTCAATTTATATCTCATATTAATCTAGAGGGGTGATAGAAAATGGCTGAAGAAATAAAAATAGACGTGACAGGAGAAACATGCCCAGTACCCTTAGTGGAAGTGCGAAAAGCACTTAGAAAAGCATCTCCAGGGGATATCGTGGAAGTAACCGGCACTCATCCGGCTTCCAAAAAAGAGATACCCATGGTTGCCGAAGCCTTTGGCCTGGAAATAATAGATACCGAAGAAAAGGATGGAGTTTGGAAGATTAAAATCCGCAGATGATGATAGGAGGATATGATATGACAGAAAAAACCACCATAATAGTCCACAGTGGAGATATGGACAAGATATACAGTGCCCTCATAATAGGAAACGGGGCACTATCCATGGGAATGGAAGCATCGTTATACTTCACCTTCTGGGGTCTAGAACGTCTTAAAAAGGACGGGTTAGAGAAGGGTTCCCTTTCCAAGATGAACATGGGTGGACTGGGCAAGTCCATGATTAAGAGCCGGATGAAACAGGCCAACGTAGCATCACTGGAAAGACTCATGCGAGATTATAAAGAATTGGGCGGTAAGATCATAGCCTGCGAAATGACCATGGAAATAATGGGCGTCAAAAAAGAGGAGCTCCAAGAGGAACTCATAGATGAATACGGAGCAGTGGGCACCTACATCCATGAAGCCCGGGAATCAGAAATAAACCTCTTCATCTAGGTGAGACTGGTGTTTGAAAACTACACTTATCTGGATAACTCTTCCATAACCCGTCTGGATGAAAGAGTCTTTGAAGAGATGAAACCATACTTTTTTGAAAAATACGCCATACCCACATCTGAAACCGGTTACTCCATGGGAATAGAAGCCCGTGAAGCATTAGAAAGAAGCAGAGAAACCATAGCTAGTGCTTTAGGAGCCTCACCTGCCGAATTCATATTCACCTCCGGATTTACCGAGTCCAGCAACTGGGCCTTGAAGGGCGTGGCCCAGGCTAAAAGTGGGAAAGGCAAGCATGTAATCGTCTCTAAAATAGAGGACTTCTCTGTCTTAAACTCTGCTAAAGCCCTGGAAAAACAAGGATTTAAAGTCACCTACCTGGACGTTGACGGCGATGGACTGGTTGATCCTGACCATTTAAAGGACTCCATAACCGATGAAACCATCCTGGTCTCTATACAGCACGCTAACCAGGAGATAGGTACTGTTCAGGATATCAAGTCTATCGGAGAAATCTGCCAGGAAAAGAAGGTACTTTTTCACACCGATGCCACCCACACCTTTACCAGGTTGCCCCTGGATGTGCAGGAAGTCCCGGTGGATCTGATATCCGTCTCCCCACACACTATACACGGCCCCAGTGGCATTGGAGGTCTATATATCCGTAAGGGGACAGCCATACGTAAATGGATGGATGGCGGATTCCAGGAATCAAACCGGCGCGGGGGACTGGAAAATGTTCCTGGTGCAGTTGGCTTTGCCAAGGCAGTTGAACTGGTAACACCCGCTGAAAACAGGGAGCTTCAAAAATTAAGGGACCACCTGATGGAGCGGCTTTTAAAGGAAGTTCCCAGAACTATCCTGAACGGCCATAGGGAGAAAAGGTTACCCCAAAACGTTAACATAACCTTTGAACTGGTGGAAGGTGAGTCCATAACCCTCCATCTGGATATGAGGGGTTTTGCAGTGAGTACCGGATCTGCCTGTTTCAGCCGTACCCTGGAAGCAAGTCATGTTATTTTAGGAATTGGTGGGGGACATGAAAGGGCCCATGGCTCAGTGCGTTTCACTTTCAGCCGGTATAATACCCTGGAGGATGCGGATAACGTGGCGGATGCCATGGTGGAAGTTGTGGAAAATTTGAGGAGAATAAGTGCGTTGAGCCAGTAAATAGATGATAACATTTATTTTATAATCTCTGCCTCGATTTTATCCACGATTTCCATTATTCTCACTGAAATTTCTGATTTCGGGTCCTTGGTTACGATGGGTGTTCCCTGGTCTGAGGCTTCTGCTGCTTCGGCAGTCAGTGGTAGTTTCCCCAGGAAAGGCACAGCTAACCTCTTTGCTACCTGTTCTCCGTTGCCCTTACCGAATACATCTACTTCTTTTTTACATTCGGGACATATAAATCCGGACATATTTTCGATGAGTCCGATTACCTTGATTTTCAGGTCCTTAACCATGTTAATACTTCTTACCACGTCTTCCTGGACCACTGATTGGGGAGTGGTTACCAGGATGACACCGTCTAGGGGTATGTTCTGAAGGACGGTTAAGGGTTCATCTCCGGTGCCTGGTGGATCATCTATGATTAGCACGTCCAGATCACCCCAGATGACATCTGCCAGGAACTGTTTCAATACACCGGTTTTGGCGGGGCCTCTCCAGATAAGAGGAATATCCTGGGAGTGCAGGAAAAATCCGACAGACATGACTTTCAGGCCATCTTCTGTTTGGATGGGTACTATCCCTTCTGGTCTGGACTTTAAAGCGGTTCCTTCCAGGTTTAACATCTTGGGTACGTTGGGGCCGTGTAGATCAGCGTCCATTATACCGGTTTTGTATCCCTTCTTGGCAAAGGCGGCGGCTAAGTTAACCGCGACTGTGGATTTGCCAACACCTCCTTTTCCGCTCATTACGGCGATTTTATGTTTGATCTTGCTCATATTCTTGATGATGTCGATTTCCTGCTGCATCATGGCCTTTTTATGTTCTTCCTCTTTAGATTCCATTTATTTATCTCTCCGCCTTTTTTTATAATCCTACTTCCTTACTGCGTCTTTCCAGGACCGTGACATCCCGCCGCTGGTTATCCATTTTACCCAGTCTTTCATGGGTTCCCACGGTTCTGAAGGCGTGTTTTCTATGTAAGGCAATACTTTCACCATTTTCTGGAAATATCCTTGCCTGTAAGGTCCAGATACTTTTTTCCTCTGATAGTTCAATTAATTTCTCAAGCAGTATATTTCCTACTCCCTTTCTCCTATATTGTTTGATTACGTATACGCTATCTTCAACCACTCCATTGTAGACCTCTCTTTCAGAGTATATGGCTAGAGATCCCCATCCTATAATATCACCACTCTTAATAGCCACGATACTACATCCTGGCACCTGTTTCTGGATCCATTCATCCCATGGGGGTAGGGTGACCTCGAAGTTGGCATTTCCAGTATCTGTTCCTTCATCGTATATCTTTGACACCTGATTCCGGTCATCGGGCTTCATTTTTCTAATTTCTAACTTCATTTTAACCCTGATGGTTTAACTCATTAATCCTAATTCTCAATTTCCACTTCACATTAATCCTGGTTTAGATTTAATCTGGCTATCACGGTACAGGGGGCACTGTCTATTCCCTTAATTTGCCAGGGAACCACCATCACCCATTTTAATTCATCAGTTTTTATATCACCCAGTTTCATATCCTCGATTAAAAGTAAGGGTTCTCCCAGCTTTTCATTTTCTTTGAAAGCGTTTACATGGGCCTGTCTGCCGGGTTCTGGGTTTTGGTAGCTGGACATGGATACGGTATCTATTCCCAGGCAGCGTATCCTGGGGTAATTCTCTCTTATCCAGCTCACGGTTTCTGGTGAAATGCCCGGGTTTTCTGTAAGATATTTCTCTGGATGCTCATCACGGTATACTTCAAATCCAGTGCGGAAGAATAAACAGTCAACATCGCTAAGATTTACCTCATGAACATCCTGTAGATTGATTGTTTCATTTGGACCTTTGATAACATCCAGAATCATTGGTTTGTTGAAGACGAGTTCATCTGGCCGGTACTGGGAGATGGTTTTACCGCCGTCTATGAAATGGCCCGGGGCATCAATGTGTGTTCCGGAATGATTTTCAGCCGTTATTATAAAACTGTTGTATCCGTCTCCCCTGGGAATCTGGGAGTTGTGGATAACTTCAGGTTTCTTTAAATTCATATGAACTGGGGAATTTTCTTCAAGTAAGTGGGAAAGTGTTGTATATTGCATATCATTCACTGGGTGACTGAATTTTAAATCTAAAATTTTTTTGGTGATTTTAATGTTTATTCTACCTTTATTATGGTTTTCAACCAATAAATAGCTTATTTTATTCAGAGCTCTTCATCGGAAAAAATTGGTTGCAATGGAAAACTTTATATAGAAATATAACAATTGTTATATCAGGGGTTGATTATAACGATCGTTATATAATAGCGATGGTTAATTCACCCCCTCCTTCCATGTTGTCACCAATACCTAGAATTAAATGAAATAAAATTCTGGATTAAAACATCGAAGGAAGGAAGAAAATCAGCTCCATAGGAGTGTTGGAGATGTGTAGATAAATAAGTTAGTCCATAAAATCCGTGGTAATGTTCAATCAAGGCCTTATAATGAACCATAAAACCTATCACCATCTTTTAAGGCCTTGATGAACAATAAAATGACCAGATAATAAGGAATTTTCGAGATCAATCCTGTATTATCGGCGTCGTATTTTCTAACCAAAAAAACAGAAATAGATCATCCTCTGCCACATGTATCACTCCTGTAAACCGGTTAGAACCCCACATTTGTTATGTTTTAGACCTCCATAAAACATAAAAATTTTAAGTCAACTCTGCCATAAAATATACTTCCACTAACCGAAGATCGACTTCATCTTCGGTTAGGGAGTATGTTAAGGGTGAAACTAGCTTTTTTTAATTAATGTTAAAATTCATCTTAAGTGGATGATAATTGAATTTCGTTCCATTGAATTTATTCCTTATTGGCACCCTTTTTCATGGAAGCAAGTTCTTTTAATGCTTCATCTATAAATGTCGGGGCCATATACGGTTCTATTCCATTATCAACTAATATATCGACTGCGGCAGGGCCGATCTGGCTGGCTAAAACTGCATCACAGTCAGAAATTAATTTTACGCTACGGGTCATGGCATCTTCGGTGTGTCCTTCCACATCACAGGCCGGAGTATTCTCCCGTAACTCCAGGAACTTATATTCACCCTCATCATCAATCTCAAATATCATAAACTGCTGGGCCCAGCCAAAATGTTGATTTATGAATTTACCGTCACTACTTGCTACAGCCACCTTATAAGACATGATGTAATCCCTCTTTTTTTACCAGTTCTTGTATAAATCTGAAAGCTCCTTCAAGGCATCCTCTATAAACATTGGCATGGATAGAGGCTTAGTTCCCTGAGCCATTAATTTTTTTGTAGCTCCTGGCCCGATCTGGGTTACCAGCAGGAATTTACAATCGGAGAACATGTCCAGACTTCTTTTCTTTAAATCATCACTCCCTCCGCAGCGGGGAGGGGTTTCACGGAGCTCTGAAAACTCATACTCTCCGTTTTCGTTAAATTCGAATATCAAAAAGTTCTGTGCCTTTCCGAAGTGTTGGTTTACATATTTACCGTCACTACTTGCTACAGCCACTTTAAACACCATTGTTATTTTTCCTCTTAAATTTTTGATATCACGTTAGTATTTTGAATATCCTTAAGATATACTAAAATTATTCAACCATCTATAAATTATTTACAGCCTGCTCAATTCTTTTTAGTGCTTCCTTCAGGATGGGACGGGGACAGGCTATGTTCATCCTCATAAAGCCGTTTCCTGCTTCTCCAAATATAAATCCATCCTCCAATGCCACCTTGGCTTCATCGAGCATGAATTTTCCTAAATCCAGTGGATCCATTCCTAATCCCCTGAAATCGATCCATATCAGGTAGGATCCCTGGGGCTCTATAATCTTTACTCCTGGAATGTTCGCCTCGGTGTACTCCATTAGTAAGTCCAGATTTCCCTGCAGGTAATCCAAGACCTGGTCAAGCCATTCATCTCCATGGCGATAAGAGGCTTCCAGGGCAGTGAAACCGAATAAATTTGGTTCAGACACGATGCCAGATGCTATTTCTTTGAAACCCTCCCGGAGTTTTTTGTTGGGTATTATGATGGAGCTGACTGCAAGTCCCGGTAGATTAAAAGTTTTACTAGGGGACATGCAGGTTATTGAGTTCTGTTCAAACTCCTCTGATATAGTAGCAAAAGGTGTATGTTTATACCCCTTAAATAGTAGTTCACAGTGTATTTCATCAGAAATAACTGGAATACCATTATCCAGGGCTATCTCTCCTACTCTGGTTATTTCATCCACATTCCACAGGCGTCCCACCGGGTTATGTGGATTGCAAAATAGGATGGTTTTTATACGTGGTGGGCGGCGCAGGCGTCCTGTTTGGGGTAGAAATTTATTTTCCAGATCCTCAAAGTCCTGATAGTAACGGCCATCCACCAGTTTAAGGTTGTTGTTAACTATTTGACATCCACTTCCTGTTACTGCTGGGAAAAAGGGATGGTAAGCTGGTTGCTGCATTATAACCCCGTCTCCAGGATGAGTTAAACTTCGGATGGCGGTGTGCAGGGCAGGGACCACTCCAGGGGTAAAAACCACCCATTCTCCTTCAATTTCCCAGTTGAATTTTCTTTTCATGCGCTCCACTACAGAGTCCACAACGCTGGGGCCGGGATGGGTGTAGCCGTAAAAAGGATGTTCGGCACGTTCTTTTAAAGCATCCACTACTGGTTGGGCGGTGGGGAAATCCATATCAGCCACCCACATGGGTATGACATCTTCATGTCCGAATAAATGTGGAGCTAAGTCCCACTTGTAGCAGTCCGTCTTTTTCCTGTCGTATACACAGTCAAAATCATATTTCACACTATAATCTCCATTAATTCTCTATAACTATTTAATTTATGTAAAAAAAGGAATGTTTAAGGTCCTAAATACTTGAATTTAATCTCATTTAGCTGTCTGCCTTTCCGAGTCCAGAACTGGAAGATTGATGAGGTTACTGGGTGCTTCTCCATTGAAGACCTTTTTTATCTCTTCAGCGACTATTATGGCCGCGTTCTGCTGCGCTTCCCTGGTGGATGCGCCGATATGTGGTGTGGCAACCACGTTGTCCAAATCCAAAATAGGGTTACCTGTTGGGGGTTCATTTTCATACACATCCATACCAGCTCCGGCTATTTTGCCCTGAGATAGGGCATCATATAAGGCATGCTCGTCTACGATACCTCCCCGGGCACAGTTTATCAGGAAAGCGTTTTCTTTCATTAATTCCAGTTCTTTGCGGGCTATGAAGTGCCTGGTTTGAGGGGTGAGGGGTACGTGTATGGTTACTATGTCCGCTTCTTTAAGCAGTGTATCCAGTTCAACCAGGGTTACTCCTAATTTTGAAGCCGTGTCCTCGGTTATATAGGGGTCGTAGGCCAGTATTTTCATTTGGAAGCTTTTCAATCTGGCAGCGACCTGTTCACCTATCCTGCCCATTCCTATTATTCCCAGGGTTTTTCCAAAGAGTTCTACTCCCATGAATTTACTTTTCTCCCACTTTCCTTCCTTCACTGATTTATCAGCCTGGGATATCTTCCGGGTGAGGGTGATTATGATGCCCAGGGTTAGCTCAGCCACGGTGACGGATGCTGATTCCGGGGCGTTGACCACCATTATTCCCCTCTCGGTGGCTGCTTCCACATCGATGTTGTCCACTCCCACACCGGCACGGGCGATTAATTTAAGCCTGCTCGCGGATTCTATAGCTTCCCTGGTGATTTTGGTCCTGCTTCGAACTACCACTGCATCGAATTCTCCTATGGACCGGATGAGTTTCTGGTTAGTTATGTCAGTTTGAACACTTACTTCTGCAAATTCTTCAAGTATACTTATTCCCTTCTCTTCTATTTTATCAGCGATAAGTACCTTCATGTTATCTTCCTCTGAAATCATCCCTTTATTGGGATCAAATTAATTTTTTTATCAACAGAATTTTTGAATATCCATAGAAATGTAACGATAGTAACTTATTTACAAAAAGTTATTTAAACTTAACGATCGTTATGAAAGTCGGAGTTTGAAAAATAGTTATATAAATTATTAGCCACTGAAAAATAGGTGTTAAAAAAAAGATTAAAAATTAGAAAACCCTATTTCCGGCATCAGGACCGGGTTGTACTGAGTAGATCTCCTCCACCTTAAATACGATGGCCGCTTTAGGGGAGAGTTTGCTCATTACACTGGTTGCCCAGTCAACTGCTTCATCAAAGAGTTCACCGGAAGTGTGGATCTTCACAGTCCCTTTAAACTGGTAGGGACATTTTGAAGCATCCCTGATTACCAGTGCGGCTCTGGGGTTTTTCTCCAGGTTGTTACGGGTCTTTTTCATGAAATTATCCACCAGGAGGATTGTTTCATCATCTAAGGGCCTTGCAAATCCAATGGGAACCACGTTAGGCATATCATCTGAGCAGGTGGATAAAAACACCACATTATCCTTTTCAATTGCATCCATCATATCTTCATTCATAGCCATAAAAACACACCACTTATTTTATAACAATCGTTAACCTATATATGTTATGGTTGACGACTATATTAGTATATTAACATAATTATAGAAAAATTACTCGATTTAAAAAAATCTACAAAAATTTGTAATATTAAGGAGACAGTTGATATGGTGAATATAAAATTTCTAGCACGTTTTAAAGAGATAACAGGAGAAAAAACCCTAGAAATAGATTATACAGGAAATTTATCAGGTTTAATTGATTTACTAATAAACAAATACGGAAACGCTTTTAAAGAAGCGTTACTGACAAAAAATGGAGAATTTAAAGATTACATTAAGATTCTAGTAAATGGAGAAGATGCTAATTCCCTGGAATCAGAGGATACCATTGGTGGGGATGATGAAATCGTGATCTTCCAGACCATCGCCGGTGGTTAATCACCATCCATGTATTAAATTTTTTTTATAAATAAAATATAACAATTGTTAAAATGGAGAAGAGTATGCGCATCGGTTACCTGTCAACCCTGTACCACACCTCGTTTATACTGAAAAACAGGCCCTCAGATTATCTCGAAAACTATCCACTCCACTGGACCCTATATGCCACTGGCCCGGCCATGATGGAAGCATTCAGAAGGGGAAAAATCGATATGGGATACATCGGCCTGCCACCCGTGATGATGGGTATTGAAAACGGCCTGGAAATTAAATGTGTGGGCGGTGGACATGTAGAAGGCACTGTCATGATTGGATCACTCTCTTACCAGACTTATGATGAGTTAGGGGATGTGTCATCCGTTTTAGGTCAGTTTGAAGGTGAAAATATCGGCACCCCCACCAGGGGCTCCATACACGATATCATCATACGAAAGTTAACCCAGGGCCTGGATATTAAGGTAAAAAATTATACCTGGGCAGACTTTATACCAGAAGCACTGGAAGATGGTGAAATCGCCGCAGGAGTGGGTACACCATCCCTGGCAACGGCAGTCTCAAAGCAAGCCCACTCCCAGATTATCATTCCTCCTTACAAGCTTTGGCCCTACAATCCAAGCTATGGGATAGTGGTTAAGGAGGAATTAATAGAAGAGAATCATTACATCCTGGACTTTCTGAAGGCCCATGAAGATGCCTGTAACTTGATAAGGACCCAGACAGATGTTGCAGCAGAAATAGTGCTCCAGGAGATGGGGACGGTCAGTAAAGAATTCATACTCAACACCTTCCAGATCTCGCCCAGATACTGTGCCAGTCTCCCGGAAGAATACATCAAATCTACTCTCAAATTTATCCCGGTACTTAAAGACCTAGAATACATGCAGGGCAGCTTAAATAGGAAAGAAATCTTCGAAACAAAATATATAGAGCAGGCCCATCCCGAAACAGCCCATTACTGAAGCTTTTCTGGAAAGATTTAAACCCTTCCCATGGATATTTAAAAGGCTTTCTATTTTGCGTTTTATAGAAATGTTATTATATTTATTCTAAAGGACATAGAATATAAAACACAGATTATTTTTATAAAAAGAAAGCTGGATAAAATGAAGGTTAAATATTTAAAAATCGAAGATATCAGATCTTTGATAATATTCATTATATGCGTGGGTATCCTCGTTAGCATACCAGTTTACTGGTTCGTTTTAGTCCCCCCTGCGTTGGAGTTACAGGAATTTAACCAGAACTCCGCCACCATAACTGGCTACCTTGCCCCGGGTGGACACTTCAGCGTGGAATTAGATCTGGGTAAGGATTCCATTCAGGGCCTGCATAATGGTGCATTATTTATAGCACCCCATATTACCAACTCCCAAAACATGTCCCTGTGGCAGCCCACGGATACGAGGGTGGATGAGTGGCCGGGTACCAAATCGGAGATCAAGTACAGCTCCAACGATCCCATAAATAAAAGGATGGTCTTAACCATCGATAGAATTAACATACCCAACAGTACCGAACTTAAAGGTAAAACAGTGCCCATCACCATTGATTATTCAGTTAACTATCCAGTCCAGATGGGTTTGACGGAGGTTTTAGGAGGTACAATAACCAATTTTGATGTTAAAACAGAGTTAATAGAGAAGAACATCTCCGTAGCCTTAAAAAATCAGGTTATAACCCAGAGGGACATGGATATCGTGGCCATGAATGAGCCCTGGAAAAAGATAGTATCCCTGGTGATATGGATCATCACCCTCATAATTGTCCTTCTGGTGTTTACCACCTTCAAGTTCGTTGAAAATTTCAAAAAGAACAGTCTGAATCTGTTTAAGAAGGTTGTTGGTCTATTTAAAAAGATAATTCGTTATTAAATAGCTTTAAAGAATAATTAGATATTTAAAGATAAATCAAATGCATGGTTGGCCTGGTGCTCAGCAAGGTACTTAATGTTTCTTTGCCTGGGCGGGGGTGTTCTACCTTCTGGGCGATTTATGATTGCTATTTTAATAGTTAAGAGAGGGTTAATTCACTTTCCAGGGCAGAATCAACTGTAAAAGTGAGTTTACCCCTGTTATTTATCTTAAAAGATAATACTACTGATTCTATATCCACCTAAAATCCGTATAATCATTCCAAGCACATTCACACTATAACAATTTTAGTGTTAATTTAAATAAAAAAAAAGAAATTAAAAAAAAAGGATTTGGGAAAATTTTTGTATTACCTGTTTAGGATACTACCTTTGAAGAAGAATCCAATACCGGCTAAAGCCAGAATTGACATAATTCCCACCACGGCATAGGTGGTCCATGGGGTGTTGTCTTCAGTTCCTGCTGGTCCGGTTTCTGTGATTTCATATGTTTTACTAGCGTCATCTGTTCCGGCATCATCTACAGTACCTGTTTCACTAGCTGCATTTACTACAGGGCCTGTAACACCAACAGATCCACTTGGGACAATGTTGTTTCCATCAGAACCTGGGGGTGTTGTTGAGGATCCGGTGTCATCTTGGGAATCTGAATCTCCATCAGATGTTGAATCTCCGTCTGAGTTTGAACCATCATCAGGAACTAGTGAACCTCCCTGGATACGTATGAGTTCTTCCTTGGTGCGGACCGGTAAGCCTTTGATGTACTCTAAAGCATTGAAAGATCCCTCTCCTCCAGCAATGATTCTGTTCCACTCTTCTTCAGTTACCCATGTATCTGCAGCTAAGGTTATCGTCGGTGCAGAGATCAGGTTGGGTGAGGAGAAGTCTCCTTTGTAAAGTCTAATGTATTCCTCATAAGAGTTAGAACCCTTAGCAAATTGCGGACCAGTCCAGTTAATAATAACCACTCTTCTGGTATTGGTTTTACTATCATAAATACTGAGGATTCCAATTTGATCACCAGTCGTGTCTTTGGTCATTCGTTGGCTGAAGTAGGTTCCTGCACCTGCAGAAACACCTAACAGGTATGAGTAGATGTCATCTCTGCAGCTTATGGAATTACCTATAAATGCGTAACTTTCGTCTTCTCCAATAGGGAAGTTATCATAGACGTAGTTAGTGACTAGGTACCCGGGTGAACTACCACCACAGACGTGGTTGTGCCATAACCATGCCATTAAGGCATCGTATGGTGGGTCATAAAGGATTACCTGGTCTATGATGCATGCTGATTCATTTTTGGCTGTAAATTTTCCTGTTTCAGGGTCGTAATAAAGGGTTTTGCTGATCACGGTACCATTTCTTTCCAAGCTGAACTGGAAGTACAGTGGGTTGTATCTTGCATTGTGTACGGGTAGTAGAGTTGCTCTGGAAAGTCTGGATCCTAGGATCTGGTAGATTCCGTCCATGGTCATGTCCATTACCTGTCCGTTGACACGCACGTAACCGGCAGTGGTGAAGACTGTGAGATCATAGTCGTCTTTTTCCAGATCGATACCATCTGCGGCAAATAGGGCGAGGGCCTGGTTAGCAGCATTAATTCCGATCTGTTTGATCTGTTTCTGAGTCAGGTTTCCAGTTTCGTAGTCGGTTGCAACTCTATAGTTTGCTACGTTAGTCAGGCCCAGACCTAATATGTATTCCATGTCCAGTCCTAGAGCGTCACATACAACGTTTTTGGAGTCTACTCCTCCAGTTAGGTTGTTATGAATTTCAGGGGTTATATTTTCGAAAACATAGAGTATCTCCACTAGGGAGTCGGGGTCTTTTTCTAACTTTTTGACTAACCATGCATTGAACTTTAGTTCAGCGGCAATACCAGAATATGCGGTTATACCAGTTTCTTTTTTGAATTGTTTAACCACAGCATCCTCGTTGAACCTCATTATTATGAGGGTTCCTAATTTGGTTGTTGCACACCATCGGATGAATCCGACCATGTTATCTTCGGCAGTGTCATAACCAACCCATGAACGTTTTCCGGTGGTTAAGTCCAGAGAATATATGTAGGCATCATCGTCTGAGTTACCAGGAACACCTACCGCCCTGTAACTTGTTGCTTCCAGTTCTCCGTCATCTCCATATACACCTGGGGGGTAGTATTTGAGCAGAACACTGATCATGGCCTGTCCACTTATGGTACCTAGACAGACGTGTCCGTGATAGGCAGCCTGTCTTAGGATGTCTTTGGAAAGCCCTTCTTTCCAGGCGTTTGCCAGGCTTACGTACCCAAATGCATTTTCACCTAGTTTAGGAACAATAGTATCGTCCCATAATTCCTGATCAATTGAAGAAAAAGTTCCAGAGTAAGTAGGGGTCAATGTACCGTTTTTAAAGAAAGCTGCAGTCAATTTACTACCATTTCTTGCGATGAAACAGAAATCCACAGGATCTGTTCTGACTGACTGAAATGTCAGGAGATTTCCCTGGCCATAACTGATCTCGCCATGGGATCCATTGAGGATACCTTCCAAACAATCTTCAGTGGTGGTACCGTTTCTGTAAGCTAAACCTGCAGTGGTTATGCATAAGACATCATCTGCTGATGAAAATTTCAGTAGTTTGTCTGCTTTGGCTGTTACTTCCCTTCCGAGTTTGTAGTTCTTGGTGGCTTTCATGTTGAAGGTCGCGAATCCATCGAAATCTTCATCGACTGCGATCTTCTGAGTTTGGTTTATATAGCCTGGTGCGCGTACCATCACCTTAAACAGGGTTCCATTGGTAACACCAGCATATGTAAATTTTAATTTGTAGAGGGTGTCTGATTTTTTTGTTTTATCATAAGCTACACTGTTATTATTAGAGTCAGTTATGCTAATTTTGGGGTTTATAATATCATCATCGTATTCATAGTTAACATTCACCCAGAGACTACCTTCACCCTCAGCTGTAGATGAATTTCCAGCTGCAGAAGCTGCTCCACAGAGCAATACTGCCATTATAGTTGCTAATATTAATATTCCTCCTTGTTTTTTCATCCTTTCACCTCCTTTAAATTTTTTTGAATACATATATAGAATATATATTCATCACGGCGTTATATCGAGTAATACATTATATAAGATTTATGTTATTACAATATTTTAGACAACGGGAAAAATCGTAATAATTAGTCCTATAATTAATAATTTGGGGCTTATTTGGCCTGTTTTATTAATACTGAAATGGTTTTAGTAACCTCTTACATTGCAATTTATTAAGTGGTTTCAAGCAAGAAAACCCTTAAATTCCACTTTTCAGGTGCTTAAAAATTTTTGATAATTAAAATATAACAATTGATATGTTTTTTTGAAAATTAGTAATAACAGGGCTGTCTTGTTTCTACCAAAACGAAATAGATAACTTAACTTTTTCGTTTTATTACTTTTTAAAAGATTTTCAGATGATTTGTAATAACACAAATCATATATATCATATTACTCCTAGTTTTTAATAATATTGAAGGAGATGATGTTATTATAAATAAGAAAAGGCAGGGAATTCTCCTGATATTTATAATGCTTTCCGCTTTAGCTATTTGTGGGACTGTCATTGCACATCCAGGACATGGGACTCCTATAGAAGAGCCCTCAGACCCTGGAACCGGCAGTGCTAACACTGGGGGTTCCAGTTCTGGTGCGAGTAGTGCTAACACGGACAGTTCCAGTACTGGTTCTAGCAACACAGGTTCCAGTGGACATTCTGGAAGTTCTCAAAGCTCAAGTTCATCTGGTTCTACTTCAAATAATCCTGGCAGCACATCTGGAGGGGGACAATCGGATCAACCCGTTGCCGGTAGTCAAGCAGATTCTTCAGATAATACAGGCTTGTCGGGATACCAGGGGACATCTACAGGTTCAGTTGATATTTATGGGTCCGCCAGTAATGTTTCAGGGGGGCCGGTGGCCATGATTGGGTTAATTGTGGTTGTTGGATTAATTGCCATGTACTTCCCTTATAAGAAAGGCGGAACCCTAAGCAAATTACAAATGAGACTCTTTGGCACGGAAAATTAAACTTTATTATAATTTTTCTGTTTAAAATAGACTGATTAATTTTTTTAAGTCTTAAACATATTGTAAATCATTAAATAGGAGGCTATAAATTTGCATTTACCTGACGGCCTGATACCATTATGGCAGGCTGCAATTTACTGGATTTTAACCATTATCTTATTGACTTTATATACGTTTAAACTTTCAAAGACTGAGGATAAGCAGAAAATAATAATAAACACCGCCATCCTGGCAGCGGTGACCTTCGCTGCATCCTCGATATCAATACCATCACCCTTCGGTGTTCCAGTACACCTATTTATGATACCGTTGGTGGTTATTCTCTTAGGCCCTTTAAGTGGGGTGGCTGTGGCGTTCATATGTTTCATAGTACAGTTCTTATTCCTGGGAATGGGAGGTATTACCTCTTTAGGGGCTAACGTAGTTACCATGGGAATTATGATGAGTTTTTCAACCTATTACTTCTACAAATTCACCTCAGAACTCGATGAAAGGTTGGGTATTTTCTCAGGGACCTTCGTGGGAATAATCGTTGCCACCATATCTCAGATCGTTATACTGCTACTTGCCGGAGTGGCCACCCTCGATGTGTTACTAAGCACATTGGTTCCCTTCTATCTTTTTGTGGGAATTGTGGAGGGTGTTTTAAATATCTTCATCATTTTATCTCTGTTTAAACTGAAACCAGAAGTAGGAGAAGTACCACAAATTTAGAGGGTCGGTGAAAATGATTGATGTAAAATCTAGGAGTATATTTACAAAATCAGGAGTTATATCTGCAGCAGCTTTCATACTGGTAATGGCTGCATTCATGGTGCCAGTGAGCGCCCATGGGGTGCATGTAACCACCAGTGAAACAAACATCGTAATAGCTGATAACAGCACAGGTAAACTGGCCAGATCTGTTGTGGATGAGATGGGTGTTGATGTTACTGTGTACAAATTTGCATCAGCTGATGATGTGCAACACGAACTGGAACACGCCCTGGAAGATCCTAATAAGAAGGTACTGGCAGTGGCTTATACAGACACAGTCCAGAATTTCATAGACCAGCACCCCGAAGTTTCAAGCAGGATCGTGGTTGCAAATGCCAATAAAAATTCCATCCAGCAGGGTTTAACCAAGTTAAATATCGCAGGGGCAACTAGCACAGGCTTTATAACTCCTTTACTTTCTGGTCTCCTCATTGGACTGGTATTTGGATTGGGAGTTGGTGCAGTTTGGATGAAGAGAAGGTTGTAAAATAAGATTCTATTAATCTCCTCAACTTCTTTTTAATGGGGAGTATTTCATCCATGTATATGGTTTTTAAGCCTCAGATTTTCTTACGGGTCTAAGTAAATTTTCCCAAATACTTAAATATCCTTAGAAGAAGCCTTAGACAGGATGGCCTCGTATTTATCCAGGGATTTATTCACCTGTCTGTTGAATTCCTCAAACTTGGCTGCCAGTCCCCGGTAGAAAGGTGCATAAACCTTATAATACATCAACCTATCGGGATCTATACCGTTTTTAATCAGCTCGGCTTTAAACTCGTGCACTTTCTCCTGGATATCTGGATAGACCAGGTCGTCGGGATATTCTCCTAAAAATATCCCGTCAGCACCGTTTTCAAAGGCATAGAGGACATGTTTAATCATCAAACGGTTGATGGATGTGACCCTAATGATTCGGATGGATTCTGGATAGGATATTCTGTTGATCCCAATGTTATCCGCGGCAACATAGCCTATGTAGTCCAGGAAGGCTAGTATTATCTTCTCGCCGTCCTTTTTATCCTTCAGCATACCGGAGATCATGGCGAAGATCTGGCTGTCGGTCTGGCCCATGATTTCAATGGCACCATCTTCGCAGCTGGAGACGCACATTCCACATCCAGTACAGGCTATTGGGTCAACAGATACACGTTCATCGTACATGTATATGGCCTTGTATTTACAGTCATCTATACACTTTCCGCACATGGTACACTTGGACTGGTCAATTTCAGCTATTATGGGTTCTATTTCCAGTCCACCGTTCATCATCTCTGAAACCTTTGAGGCTGCTGCGTTTGCCTGGGAAACACTGTCTGTGATATCTTTAGGTCCCTGTGCAGTTCCACAGACATAGATACCCTCCACGTCGGTGTTAACCGGTTTGATCTTGGGATGTTTCTCCTTGACGAACATATCCTCAGTAAGGCCCACATTCAATATGTCTGCAACCTTCAACGTACCTTCTGAGGGTTCCATTGCTTCAGACAGGACAACCATGTCCGTTTCTATTTCTAATTGCTCACCACGGAGGGTGTCCTCTACTCGGACCACCATTTTCCCGTCTTTTCTTACCACTTCTCCCGGCCGTCCTCTTATGAGTTTTATACCCTTGGATTGTCCGTATCTGAAGTAGTTTTCATACATTCCAGGGGTTCTCATATCGGTGTAGCAGATTATTACCTCCGTATCTGGGTAATAACGTTTTATGAAATTGGCATGCTTCATTGCCACCATACAGCAGACTTTAGAACAGTACCTTTTACCTTCCGGTTTCTCATCCCTGGAACCGGCACACTGGACCATAACCACTCTTTTGGGGATTTTTCCAGTGGAGGGGGTGAGTAGTTTACCCTTGGTGGGTCCGTTTACCCCCATTATCCGCGCGAGTTCCATCTGGGTGATGACATCATCGTATCTCTCATGGCCATATTCTGGCCTGTTTTTAAGGTCGAATCCCTTGTGTCCGGTGGCTATTACTATGGAACCGACGGTGAGGGGGATGAACTCCTTTTTCATCTTGAGGTCGATGGCATCCATCTTACAGACCTCTTCACACTTACCACATTTTATACAGTTCTCCTCATCTATGGTGTAAACGTCAGGGACGGACTGGGGGAATGGTTTGTAAATAGCTTTCCTGTACATTAAATTCTCATTCCACTGGTCAGGGACAGCTACCGGGCAAACCTCGGCACAGTTACCACATGCTGTACATTTATCCTCCTTCACGTAGCGTGGTTTCTTCTCTACCAGGAGGTCGAAGTTACCCGCCTTCCTCTCAGATGAGATAAGCTCCGCGGAAGTGATGATATCGATATTTCTATGCTCCAAAGCTTCATTTATCAGGGGGTTGAAGAGGCACAAGGCACACTCCTCCACCATCTTTTCCGGGGAGAAAACTTTACCGATCTTTATCATGTTCCCACCTACGGTGGGTTTTTCTTCAATTATATGGACTTTAACTCCCTGTTTTGCCAGGGAAAGCGCGGCGGTTATCCCGGAGATACCCCCTCCTATTACGGCTGCGCTGTCTTTGATCTTTCTAACCACGGTATCCAGGGGCTGGGCATATTTAACCCTTTCTAAAGCGGCGTTGGTGAGTGTTATGGCTTTATTTGTGGCCTTATCACCATCAGTGTGCACCCAGGAACACTGCTCCCTTAAATTGGCCATCTCTAATAGGTAGGGATTTAAGGGTGTCACATGGTTCTGGAAGGTTTTCTTATGGGTGATTGGTGAGCAGGCTGCTATAACCACCCGGTCCAGGTTTTCTTCCAGTATTATGTCCCGGATATTTTTCTGACATTTCACAGAACACAGATTCTCAAATTCCTTAACTACCTTAGCACCTTCTATGCTGGATTTGAGTTTTTCAATATCCACTGTGTCAGATATGTTCCCTCCGCACCGACATAGAAAGACACCTATATCGATGCTGCTTTTGGGGGCGTATCTGGAGAACGGGGAACTTTTCACTTAAATTACCTCTTAGCTAATATTTATCTTGTATATTATATAACAACTGGAGAAGCCTGGTTTATCCTTTCTAAAATATTATCCAGGGGAACAGTGTGGGTTTGAACTCCCACCACCTTATAAGGGTCTGCACCCATGACCAGTGCTAAAAACTGGGCTATGTTAAGGTGGACCAGGTCGAATTTTGTGTTTAAGTTCTTTTCTATAACTGGCTGGTATCGGTCGAACTGCATCTGGCAGTTGGGACACATATGTAGCAGGATGTCCACATCGTTTTCCTGTAAGCTCAGGAGTTTATCTGCAGTTACTGAAAGGGAGAGGTCTAAATTGGCAAAACGCTGCCTGAAGCCTGCGCCACAGGTTGTTCTTTTGTGGTCGTACCAGTCTACGGTTTCCACTCCACAGGTCTTGGCCAGTTCCTCTATGATCATGGGATTTCTCATATTACCTATGGTTTCCTCTTTGTAATGGACCTTGCAGTAGTGGCAGGCGTGGTGGGAGGCTATTTTAAAGTCAGATAAATCCAATTTGGGGATTTCTTTAATTTCTACAGTTTTATTCCATAGTATCTCTGCAGCGTGGAATATGTTACTGTGTGAATCGAAGTCACCGGGAGAATATTCCATATAATCCAGTTTAGAATCTTTAAATATCTGATTGATTTTATTTCTTACTGCATCATTCTCATTGAGGATGTTACAGGCCTTTTTAAGTATGGCATAGCAGGTTGCACATAAAGTTACTATGTTTTTATGACCAATTTCCCTGGCGATGGCGAAATTTCGAGCAGCCATGGCGGTGGTGGAGAACTGATCAAATAGATCAAAGTAGTATCCTAACCCTGTGCAGCATGATTGTCTATCATCCAGAACATACTCAACACCCAGTTTATCAAATAGGTACTTGGTGGATGACTCCACTCCCGGGTATTCACCACTTACCAGGCAGCTTTTAAAGATTAAGATATCTTTATCTGGTATTTTTTTCATTGATTATCCCTTATGTTTTGAATTTTTACTTGATTCTTTATAGGCCCTCAGTTTTTCTAATCTACCTGTAAAGCCTGTTTTCTCTAAAATAATTTTTATGTCTCTCGTATCATCTTCAGGTAAGGTTAATTTTCCCAGTCCCAATTCTTCCCTTATATCATCCAGATTGATCTTTATATCCAAATATTCATCTCCGATGATTTCAATCAATATGTTGAAATATTCCAGAGGTATGGATCCTACCCCTAATTCCATTAAACTTTCACCGAAAACCAGGAAAATAACTACCTGTTCTAATTTCCCCTGGGCAATTGCTTTCTGTCTTAATATCTGAACTATTTCAGCTACACTGTTACCCACCGGACATACGCTATGACAGCTGTAACAGGAGAAACAGTTCCAGATGATATCATCACAAATTACACTTTCATCTTCTTCAAGCACTCTTTTAGCTATTTCCCTGGAATCATAATCCGAATGTCTTGATGCGGGGCAGACCGATGTGCACATCCCACATTGAATGCATTTATTTACACCGATATCCTCAGATGCTCTCAGATCATGGATTATACTCTCGGTGAGTTTATTCTTCTTTTTTCCGATTTTAAGGGTCTTAATCTCCATGTTATCTTAAATTCCAAATGTTTTCTGGACACAATTAACTTAAATAATTCTAAGGGTTTTTGGACACAATTATCTTAAATTCCAATGATTATTGGACACAAAATATATAGATTCATGTCCCAATATACCTGGCGTATAATGATCTGGCCACCTTTTCATCATTGGTTCCTTTGATGATAGCCCTTCCATCTTTAAAGAGGGATATTTCCTCTTTTTCTGTTTTAAATATAAGTATGAATGGTGTGTTCTTCACTTCTCCCAATGGCTCCAGTTTCTCTGCCATTTCATCCAAGGATAGTTCTTTAGGATCTGCTGGGGTTATCTGGATGGCGTTTCTTCCGCAGAGAGAGGTGATCACTTCCCTGTCTTCTGTATCCAGGTATTCGTAGTTTTTCTTCACACAGCAGGGGCATTCTGGGTTCTTCCGGACCAGCACTTCATCCAATGAGTTGTTCCAGGCGTCGTATACCCTTAGTCTGCTATCTGTACCCACGGGGATATGACCTAAGAGTATTTTCAGGGCTTCTGTGGTTTCCATAGAACCCATGATTACTGTTATGGTATTTAAAACTCCCATGGTGTCACAGGTGGGTAGGGATCCTATCTTGGGGATGGTGGGATAGAGACACCTTAAACAGGCCTTGGCCGGTAGTATGTTCATGGTCATGCCCGAGGTTCCGATGGCCCCGGTGTAAATCCAGGGTTTTTCCTGTTTAACACAGACATCGTTTACCAGCATACGGGTGAGTATGTTGTCGGTTCCGTCTAATACCAGATCCGCTTTACTGAGAATGTCTTCCACGTTGGTATGGTTTATATCCTTAACTACGGGTTCTATCTCTATATCAGAGTTTATGTTCTTTAATTTCCTGGCAGCGGCAATGGCTTTAGGTTCATCTACATCATTTTCATCGTAGAGCATCTGCCTCTGCAGGTTGCTCAGCTCCACGAAGTCGCGGTCTATGATTATTATTCTACCCACTCCTGCCCGGGCCAGATTGTTAGATGCTGCCGTTCCCAGTGCTCCGCATCCCACCACAGCCACGCTGCTTTGGGCTAGTTTCTCCTGCCCTTCTTCTCCAATGTTCTGCAGGATGGTCTGTCTGGAATACCGATTATACACTTATATTCTCCTTTAATGTTCGTTTTCCATCTTTGATAGTTAATATATGGTTGATATATCATAAATGATTGATAGGTCATGAATATATCAGAATGTATTTAATTTTAGGACCATGAATTCTAATAATAAATCAATATTTCAATGACTTCGAAGTATCTTAAATGGTTAATGTATCATGATTAATTATGTAAAACTTCAGATTGATTGTAAAAAAACTCTAATTTTTCATCTGCTGGATTATAGTTTTAGCCACATTTTTGGCTATGGCGGTTATGGTCAGTATTGGTGGTCTGCCTGGCGCCCGTTCAATAACACTGGCATCGGCTACGAATAAACCTTCTATCCGGGTTTCCAGTGATTTGTTAACTACCCGCCCTATGGCAGCTGTTCCACCAGGATGTGCTCCCCTTATGGGTGTGGAAACTATGCTCTCCTCATCAACTCCTGCCTCTACGAGTATCTGGGCCGATTTAAGGTACCCTTCCTTCAACAGCTCCACATCGTTACTGGTCAACTGTTTTTCAATGGTTCCATCCTCCAGGAGTCTTCCATTGGCATCATCGGCTATCTTGGTCATGATCCCCAGAACATCCTGTTCACGGGCTGGGAATCCCTTCTCCTTTAAAAGTGTCACCAGTTGATTGGAGTAATGGGGTGACAGGAAATAAGGACCGAATTCTGATTTGATCCCCATGGGTATCTCCTTGTTTAAGCCGGCATCCTTTAAATATCCGCCTACTGTTATGAATAGATCCACGAAGAGTCCTTCACCCACCCCATGGGTTATTCCTGAATTACGGAGTATATGGGGTGTGTTAAGGGAACCTGCAGACAATACAACTTTTTTGGCCTTGAATTTCTTTATCTGGCCATCAGGTGTTCGGCCTTCCACTCCAGTCACCGTTCCCTGGTGGTGAAGTACACGAATAACTTCAAAATCATCTATCAATGTAGCTCCGCTCTCTGTAGCCTGTTCTACAAAGTGATTAGCATCCCATTTAGCACCTAGTGGGCAGCCATCTATGCACAGCCCGCAGTTGTTGCATTTATTGAAGTCTATGAATTTGGGCATGGGTTCTACTATGTATCCCAATTTCTCAGCGGCTTTGGCTATTTTTATGGTGGCTGGTCCCACGAATTCCCTGGGAAGTGGGCTTACCTTCAGATCTCCACTGGCTTCTATTAGTTCTTCAAATAAATTGAGATCATGAGATTTTAATTGGGAGATGGCGGAGTTATGGTAGCAGGCACTGCAGGAATAGCAGGCGTTGGCCAGGGATACGGTTGTGGTGCCACCTATCCCTTCAACATGCAGTAATTCAGAAGGATAATTAAAGAAATCGTAATCTGGATCGATTTTTATCTTCTTATTCCTTGATACCTTGTTAACATCCACTTCATCAGGTTTTAAATCGATGCTGGTTGTTGTTATGTGTCTGGTTGCTGTTCCTGCTTTATAGGATTGCCCCTTCTCCAGTATCAGGACATTCAATCCTTCCTTTGAAAGTTCACGTGCAGCTGTGGAACCTCCAGCACCAGTACCTATAACTATTACGTCGTAAATCATGGATTTTCACTTAAAAACTGTGGTTCTTTTTTATCTTGGTTTTACAATCTATGGTTTGCAATTGTTTTGATATTTTATTACAATGGTTTTGGTTGTTTATATATTTTTGTCACTCCTGATTAATAAAGTAACCTATGGTTAATAAAATTAAATTGGAGTGATTTTAGGTTATGAGAGTTATTTATCTTCTAGAATGAAATCTAATTCCTTTAATTTGCTCCTTATGTGATCAGATAGTTCCCAGTCCTTCTTTTCCCTGAGTTTTTCCCTGACTTCCACTATAACTTCCAGGAGGTCTCTGGTTTTATCATCAGCACAGATCCTCCTCTTAAAATCAATGCCTATAACGGTCCCAAATTCCATCAAAAAGTTTTTAATTCCTGTTAAAATGGATTTAGATATGTTACCCTCATCTAATTCCCAGTTTACATCTCTTATGTAATTGAAAATAACAGATAGTGCTTTTGGTGTGTTGAAATCGTTGTCCATAGCCTCTATGAATTGTTTTTTAATTTCAATTAGTTTGTCGTTTAAATCAGCGTCGTTGTCATTGGATTGCGGTATATCGGATTCTAATGCCTCATCGATGGTTTCTATCAGTTTATATATCCTTTCTAAGCTGTTTTTAGATTGTTCCAGGGCAGTTTCACTGAAGTCGATGGGGCTGCGATAGTGGGTGGATAGTACGAAGAAGCGGAAAGTTTCCGGGTCGTGTTTTTCGAGCATATCCCGAATGGTGATGAAGTTACCCAGTGATTTGGACATTTTCTCTCCCTGGACATTTAAAAAACCGGTGTGCATCCAGTAGCGGACCATAGGTGCTTTTCCAGAGGCTGATTCCATCTGGGCGATTTCCGCCTCGTGGTGAGGAAAGATCAAATCCAGGCCTCCACCGTGGATATCGTATTGCTGCCCCAGATATTCCTCGGTGATAGCGGTGTCCTCTATGTGCCATCCTGGCCTGCCATTTCCCCAGGGAGAATCCCAGAATGGTTCTTCATCCCTCTTTTTCCACAGGGCGAAGTCTCCAGGATTCTTTTTTGTGTTGTCCTGGCTCACTCGGTGGATGTTTAAATCCTCGATGTTGCGTCGGGAAAGTTTCCCGAAATCTGGAAACTTCAATTCATCGAAGTAAACACCTGTCTCCGTCTCATAGGCGAAACCCCTTTCTATTAAGATTTCAATTTGAGCTATGATCTCGGGTATGTGTTCGGTGGCCCGGGCATGTAAATTCACGTGATCCACACCTAGAGCCCGCATATCTTCCAGGTATCTCTTCTCAAACTTCCGTGCCAGATCTAAGGGTGCGACGCCAAGCTCGGATGCCCGGTTTATGATTTTATCATCGATGTCGGTGATATTCTGGAGATAAAATACACTGTATCCCCTATATTGTAGATAACGGGCAATTATATCGAAGGATATGTAAGTCCGGGCGTGACCTATGTGTGAATCATCATAGACGGTAGGTCCGCAGACGAATAACTTAACCCGGTTTCCCTGCATGGGTTTGAATGTTTCCTTTTTCCTGCTCATGGTGCTGTAGATTTTCAACATAATAGGGTCTCACAATTTTTTAAAATCAACATATAGGTCTCACAATTTTTTAAAATGAATCAATTCGGGTAAGAAGGCCGAGATTGGGATTTGAACCCAAGTATCGTGGTCTGCAGCCACGCACCTAACCACTCGGTCATCTCGGCATTTAATATCATAAACTAGCATTATTAATTACGTTAACAATTGTTATATAAATATTTTCATATCTTATATATTATGTATATGGACTGAGTGAATATGTTAGTTTTGATTCACAGGTTTACAAAATTAATATTTCCAGGATCCAGTCCCCATGAGGATAGATTTAAATACCATGATAATATAACAATTGTTATAATTTTTGTAATGGGGATTTCGAAGTATATCCAAAATGATAGTGGATATCGTATGATAAAAATCCATGTAAACAAAAAAAACAGGGACAGTAACTAAAATTTAAAAGGAGAAAAATAAAATGTCAGAAGAAAGAAAACCAGGATTAAGCACAATTGGATTACACATAGGACAGGAAGAAGCTGATCCAGCAACAAACGCAAGGGCGGTACCCATCTACCAGACATCATCATATGTCTTCAATGATGCTGACCACGCAGCCAACCTCTTTGGTCTAAAGGAGCTGGGAAACATATACACCAGAATCATGAACCCCACCAACGACATCTTTGAGCGAAGAATAGCAACCGTAGAAGGAGGTCAATCAGCTTTAGCCGTAGCATCTGGTCAAGCAGCCACCACCTATTCACTTTTAAACCTCAGCCTACCTGGTGACGAAATATTATCTGCAGACAACCTGTACGGTGGAACCTACCAGCTTTTCAACTACACTTTCCCAGAACTGGGAAGGAAAGTAAACTTCATAGACTCATCCGAGCCAGAGAAATTTGAAGACGCCATCACCGATAAAACCAAGGCAATATTCGCCGAATCACTGGGTAACCCCAAACTGGATGTTCCTGATTTTGAAGTTATATCCGAGATAGCCCACAATGCTGGGATTCCCTTCGTAGTGGACAATACCTCAGGTGTAGGTCTGGTTAAACCCATAGAACACGGGGTGGACATACTGGCCAATTCAGCAACAAAATTCATCGGTGGACATGGAACATCTATTGGAGGAGTGATCATCGACTCTGGAAACTTCGAATGGAACAATGGTAAATTTCCACAGTACACCGAACCAGATCCCAGCTACCACGGCTTAGTCTACTGGGATACCTTCGGTGACTTCCCAGGAATGGGTAACGTGGCCTTCACCTTCAGAGCAAGAGTAAGACTTCTAAGAGACATTGGTGCCCAGTTAAGTCCATTTAACTCTTTCCTGTTCCTCCAGGGCTTGGAAACACTGGAGTTAAGGGTTCAAAAACATTCCGAGAACGCCTTTGCCGTGGCAAAATTTCTTAAAAAACACCCGGCAGTAAACTGGGTAAGCTACCCTGGACTCGAAGAGGACCCAGCCCATGGTGTAGCCTCCAAGTACCTGAAAAATGGATACGGTGCACTGGTAGGATTTGGAATCAAAGGAGGACTTGAAGCAGGTAAAAAGTTCATAAACAACGTGCAGCTCCTCTCACACCTGGCAAATATCGGAGATGCCAAGAGTCTGGTCATACACCCGGCATCCACCACACACCAACAGTTAACTCCAGAAGAACAAGCAACCACCGGAGTAACACCAGACTTCGTCCGTCTATCCATTGGACTGGAAAATGTAGAGGACATCATCGCAGATATCGACCAGGCCCTTAAAAAAGCAACTGGATAATGACCGAAAAAGGAAAATCTAGCCCCTACAAATCGAAGGTTTTATAGGGGTTCAAAAAAAATTTATAAATTAACCCTAGAAATTTATTTTATTTTTAAACAAAGTAAGACCCAGGAGTAAAATGAAGAGAGAATCATTAGGAATAGTGAATACCCAGTACTACAGCCCCTCTCACGACCTCATACTAAAGGGGGGAGAAAAGCTTAAGAATATTACCATAGCCTATGAAACCTATGGTAAACTGAATAAGGAAAAAAGTAACGCCATAATGGTCTGCCATGCTCTATCCGGAGATGCACATGCGGCCGGATGGCATGAGGGTGATCGGAAGCCTGGTTGGTGGGACATCATAATCGGCCCGGGCAAAGCTTTAGACACCAATAAATACTTCATCATCTGCTCCAACGTTCTGGGAGGTTGTAAAGGGACCACCGGCCCCTCATCTTTAAACCATGAAACAGGGAAGCCCTATGGCCTGGATTTTCCCATCATCACCATCAAGGATATGGTGAACGTCCAGAAGATGCTGGTGGATCACCTGGACATCAAACAGTTATTTGCGGTAATCGGAGGTTCCATGGGAGGTATGCAGGTACTGCAATGGTGCATATCATACCCAGATACGGTGCGAATGGCCATACCAATCGCCACCTCCGCCTACTCATCCCCGCAACAGATAGCCTTCAACGAAGTGGGTAGACAAGCAATTATCTCTGATCCAAAATGGAAAGATGGAACATACTATTCCCTTGAATTTCCAGATGAGGGTCTGGCCCTGGCCCGTATGATAGCCCACATAACCTATCTGAGCAACGAATCCATGTATGAAAAGTTTGGAAGGAGGCTGCAGGATAAAGATGAATACAGCTTCGATTTCTCCACTGACTTCCAGGTGGAAAGCTACCTGCACTACCAGGGTAGTTCCTTTACCAAGAGATTCGATGCCAACACCTACCTCTACATTACCAAGGCCATTGACTACTTTGATTTAACAGAGAACGGCTCCCTGGCTGATGCATTTAAAAATATCAAAACTAAATTCCTGATAATCTCCGTTGATTCCGACTGGCTGTATCCCCCTTCACAAAATAAGGAAATATTAATGGCTTTAAGCACCAACGACGTGGATGTAAGTTATATTGAGATTAAATCAAGCTATGGGCATGATGCCTTTCTAATTGAAGGAGGACAGCTTAATTACATCATTGGAAACTTCTTCTCCGATACTCTGGTCCGGGATGTGATGAGTCATGATATGACCTGGATAAGAAAAGACACCAGCATCGAAGATGCAGCTCAGCTTATGATCACGGAAAAAATCACCCACATCCCCGTGGTTTCAGACAACGACAAGTTAATTGGTATCGTAACTGCCTGGGACATATCAAAGGCTGTGGCTTTGAATTTCAAGAATCTGGAAGAGATAATGACCAGGGATGTTATAACCGCTTGGCCTGATGATTCTATAGAGATATCTGCCCAGAAGATGAAAAAATATAACATATCCTCCCTGCCAGTGGTGGACGACACCGGTAGGGTGATTGGAATAATCACCACCGACCACATAAGTACTCTGTTAGCTGGGAATTACCGTTAGAATACTCTGGCTATAAATTTGAAAAAAATTTATTCTTAAAGAAATAAATTAAAAATAAGAGTGGTTTTTATGCATGATGTAAAAAAAATGAAACTTTATCATAATCCCAAACGTATTTACAATGAACTTGAAGCCAGTGGATTAAACAAAGATACCGCCCTTAAAGTTCAGGATTTATCCCCATTTGATCAATATCATTATTTTGGCACTGACTCCGTGGATGATGCCATAACAAGTTTGAATATTAGTTCTGAAAATACAATTTTAGAAATCGGGTCTGGTATCGGCGGTCCGGCTAGATATATTGCAGAAGAGACCGGTTGCCATGTAACAGCACTTGAACTCCAACCAGAATTAAATGACATTGCAGTTGATCTAACAGAAAGATGTGGGCTTTCACAACTGGTAAATCATGTTTGTGGAGATATTCTGAAATTTAATCAGGAAAATACTAATTTTGATTATGTGGTAAGCTGGTTAACGTTCTTACATATTCCTGACAGAAATACTCTGTTAAATAAATGTAATAGTATTTTAAAATTAGGGGGGAAAATTTTTATAGATGATTACTATAAACGGAATGAATTTGAAGAAGAGGAATTAAAAGTATTAGCAAATGATGTTTCCTGTAACTATCTACCCACCAAAGATGAGTACAAAAAACAATTAATTAAAAGTGGTTTTAATGAAATTAAAATTATAGATAAAACTTATTCCTGGAAGAACTTTGTTAAAGAGCGTAAAGAAAGATTTATCCAGAATAGTGAATCTCAAATAGAAATTCATAACAAAGAAATTGTAGATGATCTGGAAGATTTCTTTAGTAAAGTATCCTGGCTTTTTGACCATGGTAATCTGGGAGGATTGAGAATTATAGCTAAAAAACGAGGTAAAATATGATTTACATGGACCATTCCGCCACATCCCCTGTGGACCCGGAAGTATTTAAAGCAATGGAACCCTACTTTGTAGACTCCTTCGGAAATGCATCGACACTGTATTCCCTGGGAAGAGAAGCCAGAAAAGCCATGGAAGACAGTAGAAAAAAGGTAGCCTCCCTTATAGGGGCTGATCCCACCGAAGTGATCTTCACCAGCGGAGGCACAGAATCAGACAACATAGCCATCAAGGGCACCGCCTACAGACTCCGGAAGAAAGGTAACCACATCATCACCAGTGACATCGAACACCCGGCCGTGGAGGAAACCTGTAAATACTTGGAGAAAAATGGTTTTAAGGTCACCTACCTGCCGGCTGGAGAGGAAGGAATCGTTAAAGTAGAGGATCTGGGGAACGCCATCACGGATAAAACCATTCTAATTACCATCATGCACGCCAACAACGAGATAGGAACCATACAACCCATAAAGGAAATAGGCGAGGTAGCACGTGAGCATAAGATCTACTTCCACACCGATGCCGTGCAGAGTGTGGGTAAGATACCGGTGGATGTCCAGGATTTAAATGTTGATATGCTTTCCCTGTCATCCCATAAACTCTACGGACCCAAGGGTATCGGGGCATTGTACGTTAAAAAAGGCGTAAGACTGGAACCCATCATACACGGTGGAGGCCATGAGAAAGGAATAAGGCCTGGGACAGAGAACGTGGCCGGCATCGTGGGGTTAGGTAAAGCCTGTGAGATCGCAGAACAGAACCTAGAGGAAAATCTCAAACGTTTAACAGCCATAAGGGATGAAATAATAGAGAAAGTTCTCTCCGGAATCGAACAATCTTATCTAAACGGACACCCAACGAAAAGACTGCCCAACAATATAAATTTCAGATTCACCAGTATCGAAGGGGAATCACTGGTTTTACACCTTGATGCTAAGGGAATAGCCTCATCTACTGGATCTGCATGTTCATCTAAGAAGTTAGAACCCTCTCATGTGTTGATGGCCCTGGGGCTTAAGGAAGTGGATGCCCATGGATCACTGCGTCTAACTTTGGGAAAAGAGAATAAGGAAGAAGAAATAGATTATGTAGTGGAATCAATAAAGGATGCCGTAGACACCCTCCGGAAATTATCTCCATTATGGTGTCAGGTTGATGAATGAATTTTTTATCAAAAATCAGATTAACTTGGTGATAGTATGTATAGTGAAAAAGTAATGGAACACTTCTCCAATCCCAGAAACGTGGGTGAAATAGAAGATGCTGATGGTGTGGGAACCGTGGGAAACCCGGTCTGCGGAGATCTGATGACCATCTATATCAAAGTTAAAGATAACAGGATAGAAGATATTAAATTTAAAACCTTTGGTTGTGGTGCGGCCATAGCAACCAGCAGTATGGTAACCGAGATGGCCATGGGTAAAACCATAGAGGAGGCCCTGGAAATCACCAGGAACGACGTGGCCAACGAACTCGAGGGATTACCACCCGTTAAAATGCACTGCTCCAACCTGGCAGCCGATGCACTGCATGCAGCCATCGAGGATTACAAGAAGAAGCTGGCTGAAAAGGAAACTTAGATTCTTTTTTCCTAATTTTTTGTAAAATTCCTTTTTTGTTCTAAATCCTTTTTATATCCTTATTTTTAACCATTTTCTAACCGTTTTAAAGCCTCATCAAACAGTATAATCGATTTTTCCAGTATCAGCATCACCGAGTAGTTGCAGGAATGACGGAGATTTATGATGTTGCGGGTCTTTCCATTTGATTCAACCAGGACCAGTGGATAGCTCCGGCAGACCTGTGGCCTTGAATCATATATTGCACACCGGTTGGTCTCTGGATGGATATACTTGCATGGTCTGATGTCTTTAAGCTCAAAATGTCCAGAATACTCTTTGTTTGGAACGATTCCATCTTTAAGCTGGGGATTTAAAGTGAGAAGGATATTCATTTCATCCCTATGAATAAATATCGATTCAGATTCCCTGCAGCATCTGCCACAGATGGTGCACCATTCCTGGTGATCATGGGCCAGCTCATAATTTGATGGACCTCCCAGCACGTCTAAGCCCACGATGTCTGCCAGTTCTATTATTTCCTTAAGGTCGGCTTTGGTAACTCCCAACTTTTTATACTTTTTAACAGATCTCTTCTTCTTCAATTTATTAAAGACAGCCTTCTCCAGAAGTTCAATTTCCTCGGATGAGTTGTTCTCTCCATCTGACTCCAGTGCCTTTTTACGTATTTCCTCAAATAAGTCTTTGCTTATCAGCAGATCCCTTAACATAACCATCACTATAATGAAATTAATTAAAATAGAACTTCTATTTTTATAAACATTTTTATATTACCAAATCTAAGTAAATAACCTTTAACCAAAACAAATTAGGAGTTTAAAATTTTGCTATACAGAAAACTGGGAAAAACAGGCCAGAAGGTTTCCATACTGGGCTTTGGATGTATGAGACTCCCGGTAACCGATGGTAACCCGGAACATATAGATAAAAAACAGGCCAACGAGATGCTCCATTACTCCCTAGATCATGGTGTTAACCTCTTTGACACCGCCTATTCCTACCACGGCCCCTCCGCAACTCAAAGCGGGCAAAGCGAGATCTGGCTGGGAGATGCACTGAAGGACGGTTGCCGGGAAGATGTATATATATCCACCAAGCTGCCCAGCTGGCTCATTGAAAAGAAGGAAGACCTGAATTATTATTTAGATGAACAACTTAAAAGGCTTCAAACAGACAGTATCGATTTCTACCTTCTACATGGTCTGGGCCAGAAAACCTGGACCACCCTGAAGAACCTGGATGTTTTAGAGTTTCTGGACGCTGCACTGGAAGAAGGCAAAATAAGGTATGCGGGTTTTTCATTCCACGATGAAGTAGAACTTTTTAAGGAAATTGTGGACTCCTATAACTGGAGTTTTTCCCAGATCCAGTACAACTACATGGATCAAAACTTACAGGCGGGTAAAGAAGGACTCCAATACATAGCCGAGAGAAATCTAGGTACCGTGATAATGGAACCACTTCGAGGTGGTTGCCTCACCAATAACGTCCCCCCAGATATTCAAAGTATATGGTATGAAGCTGAAACTAAAAGAAGCCCCGCTGAATGGGCTCTGCGTTTCCTATGGGACCAAGACAAAATTAACGTGGTTTTAAGTGGTATGAGCACCATGGAACAGGTTGTAGAAAATATAAGAATTGCGGAAGAAGGTCTCGCTAACAGCCTCACCAGTGATGAGAAAAATTTGATTGAAAAGGTTAAAGAAGCTTACAGTGGAAGAATACACGCCAGCTGCACAGGTTGCGGTTACTGCATGCCCTGTCCCAGTGGAGTTGACATCCCCCTGAACCTAAATCTTCTAAATGACGTGTACATCTACCAGAATACAGAAAAACCATCTGCCAACTATAAATTCTTAAAAGCCAAAGGGGGAAGTGCATCTTTCTGCATAGAGTGCTGTGAATGTGAAGAAAAATGCACACAAAAATTAACCATACAAAAATATCTCAAAGAAACAGCAGACACCCTTGAAAGGGATTGAAAAATAAATAAAGAAAAAAATAAGAAAAATCTAAACCAGATCTAATTAATCACCTGGTCTGCAGAATCTCATTTTCCGGTATCTGACCGATGTCCAGTCCAGGCATGGCTTTACCCAGGTCCCGGCTTACTTCGGCGATGACCTCTGGCTCATCGTAGTGATGGGTAGCTTCTACTATGGCTTTAGCCACGATCTCAGGGTTTT
>Ga0334887_1001319_pt1 | contig 32782 bp, 24 predicted proteins | sample GraSluR1_MG_10_FD_207217 | JGI IMG/M metagenome (GOLD analysis project Ga0334887, IMG submission 207217) | Sludge microbial communities from methane-producing bioreactor in Wageningen University, Netherlands - Granular Sludge_18_07-R1 | ecosystem: Engineered > Bioreactor > Anaerobic >...
GCGTAGGGGCAGGCCTTGTGCCTGCCCGCGTACGCCCTACGTCGCGCGTCACCCGTAGGGGCAGGCCTTGTGCCTGCCCGCCCACGCCCTACGTCGCGCGTCACCCGTAGGGGCAGGCCTTGTGCCTGCCCGCCCACGCCCTACGTCGCGCGTCACCCGTAGGGGCAGGCCTTGTGCTTGCCCGCCCACGCCCTACGTCGCGCGTCACCCGTAGGGGCAGGCCTTGTGCCTGCCCGCCATGAGTCAGGCGGCGGGCTTGGAGAGGAATACCAGGGTGACGCGCTCGCTGAGGACGCGGGTCTCGGTGGGGACGTAGCCGAGGCGGCGGTAGAGGCGCAGGTTGCCTTCGCTGCGTGCGCCGGTGAACAGTTCGTAGCGCTCGACCTGCGGGAAGAGGGCCTCGATGCGCGCCATCAGCGCCGTGCCGATGCCCCGGCGCTGCCGGTCGGGGTGGACGACGAGGCGCCCGATGGTGCAGACGCCGCCGTCGGCGTAGGCGCGCACGGAGCCGACGATGGCGTCGCCGTCCACGGCCTTGAGCACGGTCTGGGTGCGGCAGTCGTCTTCCATCTCGTCCAGGGTCTGGCGCAGGGGCGGAATGCCGTAGTCCTGGTATAGCTCGGCTTCGCTCTGGTAGGCGAGCCTCTGCAGGGCGAGAATTTCTGCGGCGTCGGTGACCTCGGCGGGCAGGATTTGGGTCATAAGGGCCTCGCAGGTTTGGCTGGAAAGGCGGTATACGTCAGGCGTCACGAGTCAGGTCTGACGGATGACGCCTGACGCTTGTTGCCGGGTTGAAACACGGGCAAAGCCTAGTGCGCGATGGCCGCTGCGTCGAAGGCGCCCGGAGGGCCTCCAGGCAGGGCGGCGATATCTTCCAGCCAAGCGCGATAGCGCTCCAGCGAGAAGGGCGGACTGCCTGCTACATAGTGGTTGCCGAATGAGCGGTCGCCAACTTCCCACCGGATCAGGTAGAGCCGCCGATCACCGGCATAGGTGCGCAGCCGCGTCACCTGCCAGTTCTGGTTGGCGGGCGACATGAACGCGCCGGATGCCACGACCTCGCGGCTGCCGGCGTCCTCGATCTGATAGCGCACTTCGGCCGCGGACAGACTGTCATTGCTCACCACCACGGGCAGGTACTTGTCGGCGCCCGGCTCTCCGATGATCACGGCGATGGGCTGCTGCACGCGCCGCAGGTAGTGGTATGCCAGCTTCTTGGCGAAGTAATAGTCCACAATGGCGTCGGAGAACTGCGGCCATCCGTCCAGCACATTCCACCATAGAATGCCGCTCGTGCGCCACTTGCGCAGGCGCGTGGACTCGACGAAGAACTTCTTGGCCTCCGCCTGGCTGATCTGGCTGGCTAGGACAAACGATTCAAGGTCCTCGGGGATCTCCCCGAACAACTCGCGCACCTGGTTCGCCATTAACTGGATGCGGTCACGGTCGATGGCCTGGTGCTGCCAGTGATAGACGGCGTGCACCTGCCATTCGTCGTTGCTGCCGTCGGCGCCATGCCACGGCCAAAGCGACTCGGGCGAAATGAAGCGGCGGATCGAGGAGACATTGGGGCAGCCGTGATAGCCGATCTCGCCGATGAAGTGGGCGCTGTGCTGCGTATAGAACGGGCTCTTGAAATACCCGCGCGGCCCCCACAGGTGCTGCTCCGGCGTCCGATACCGCACCCCTTCGCCGCCTTCTAGGGCAGGGGGGATGTAGGGCGAGCTGGGCACGTAGGCCCGGTAGGGATCGCAGCGGTGGAGCGCTTGCGGAACCGCCTCGCGGGTGAGACGGTTGCGCGATGGCGGCAGCGCCGCGTTGGCATAGAACTCGTCGATCTCGTTATCGCCGCACCACAGGGCCAGCGAGGCGTGGTTGCGCAGCTTCACGGCGACCTTCTCTGCTTCCTCTCGAACCTGCGCCAAGAAGTCCTCGGTCTGCGGATATAAGGCGCAGGCGAAGGAGAAATCCTGCCACACGAGGATGCCCTTCTCGTCACACAGGTCGAAGAAGCGGTGGTCTTCATAGACATTGCCGCCCCAGCAGCGGATCATGTTGCAGCCCAGATCGTCGAACAGCGCCACGGCATCGTCCACCCGGCCGGCGTCGCGGCTGTGAAATGCATCCAGCGGCACCCAGTTGGCGCCTTTGACCATGATCGGCTCGCCGTTGACATAGAAGACGAAATGGCTCTTGGGGTCCGGCGGCGCGTCAAAGCGCTGCAGCCCTGCCCCCATGCTCGCCGGGCCGGTCGATGCGCCCGCGAACTCGGTGCGGTCCACCACGACCTGGCGAATGCCTATGCGCTCCACCCGCTCGTCGATCACCCGACCGTCGTGCAGCAATTGGGCCGTCACCGTGTACAAATTCGGGCTGCCGTATCCTTTGGGCTGCCACAGTTTGGCGTCCGGCACGCGGATCCGGCAGCGGTCGGACACGAACTCCACGGGCCAGGTATAGTCGAACTCGTGGTCGCCGCATACGCCGTGGAAGCGCATCGCGAAGCCGTCCAGCGCGGGCGCATCGGTGCGGAACTGGAAACTTGCGCCCAGCGTAGCCCCGTTGGCGTCGACGGCTGCCGTCCAGTAGTAGATCTGCTCGATGGCGGCAGGCGGCTGCGCTTCGAGGCGGACCGAACGCCAAATGCCTGCCGAGACGGCGCGCGGCATGATGTCCCAGCCGCCCATATGCGCGGCTTTGCGCACGAAGAGCATCTCATGGCGATGTTCGGGGCCCACGTTGACGGCGTCATAGCGGAAGCGCCGCGCGTAGTTGAGCGGCGAGCCGATGCGCACGGCGATGCGGTTGCTTTCGCCGGGCAGCAGCCAATCGGTCACGTCCCAAGAATGCTCCACCAGCATGTTGCGTGGGCGGCCGATCTCATGCCCGTTGATCCAGATGGTCGCCACCGTATCTAGGCCGTCAAAGACGACGCGCCAGCGATGGCCTTCGGGCGCGGCCGGCGCAACGAACTCGCGCGTATACCACCACTCGTAGAACTCGAACGGACGCAGGCGACGAATGTTGTCGGCGTAAAACGGGTCAGGGATCACCCCGGCGCGCTGCAGGTCCAACTCCACGTTACCCGGAACCTGCGCCGCAACCGCCGGCGCGCCGGCGGTTGCCAGGTCGTCCGGGTGACGGACGGCGTAATCGCCCTCGCGAAAGTAGGTAAGCTGCCACTCGCCATCTAGAGAGACGCGGTGCATGATAGAACTTCTCCTATGACAGTTGTTCGAGGCATTCAAGGAAACAATGGCTGCAAGCCGGTTCAGGCGTGACGAATCATGCGTAACGAGTCACGAGCCAGAAATGACGGATGACGCATGAGGGCAACCACAAGGGTTGCCCCTACACGTTATATTGGCTGAGCGAGGCGTCGCCGGCGGCCGCGCCGACGGGGTACATGCTCGTCATCCAGTGGTAGAAGTTGTCGCCGGCGGCGCGCAGGTCGTCGTACAGGCGGCCGTACAGCTCGCGCCTCACCGCGTCGTAGGCCGGGTCGTCGATGCGGTTCACCATCTCCAGCGGGTCGTCGACCAGGTCGTAGAGTTCGTCGATGTCGGGCGGGTTGACGACCAGCTTGTGCGTAGCCGTGCGGATCATGCGCTGCGGGTAGGGGAAGTGATGGCCGTGGAACTCGGCGACGACGTGGTCGCGCCAGCCGGGCGGATCTTCGCCGCGCAGCAGGGGGGCGAGGCTGCGCCCGTCGAAGTGCTCGGGGACGGGGAGGCCGGCCAGGTCCAGGAAGGTGGCGGGCAGGTCGACGAGGTTGACGAAGCGCTCCTCGTCGGCGCTGCGTCCGCCGGGCAGGCGCATGATCAGGGGCACGTGATAGGTGTCGTCGTACATGGCCGGGCCCTTGTCCTGCATGCGATGGCTGCCGGCGAAAGCGCCGTGGTCGCTGCCGAAGACGACGACGGTGTCGTCGGCTAGGCCCAATTCACGCAGGGCGGCGAGCAGACGGCCGACCTGTTCATCGAGCAGGGAGACATAGCCCCAGTAGGCGGCGATGATGCGGCGCCAGTCGTCGGGCGTGAAGCTGTCGAAGGCCCAGTGCGCGGCGTAGTGGCGCTGCACTTGCGGCTTGCCCTCGAGGGTGTCGGCCATCGTGGGCGGCAGGGGGATGTCCTGCGGCGCGTAGCGGGAGAAGACCTCGGGCGGCAGGAAGTAGGGCAGGTGCGGGCCGAACCAGTGGCAGGCGAGGAAGAAGGGCTTGTCCTCGGCGGCGTAGGCGCGCATCTGGCGGATGGTGCGCTCGGTGATGAAGGCGTCGAAGAGGCCCTCGGGCGGGCCGTCGTAGAGGCCGGCGATGACGTTGGCGGGCTGGCCATTGGGGAAGCGGCCGCGCACGAGGTCGCGCACCTCGAAGGGGGGCAGGCCCTTTTCTTGCAGATAGGCCTGGTATTCGGGGTGCTGGACGGGCGGGGCCCAGCCGGGGAAGTGGGGGCCGTCGAAGGCGTACTCCTCGGGGCCGCGCTCTTGGCCGACGTGCCACTTGCCGAAGGAGCCGGTGTTGTAGCCGGCCTGGCGCAGGTAGGCGGAGTAGGGGACGAGGTCGTCGGGCAGTTCGGTGAGGTAGCCGACGTTGCGCTCGAAGTTGGCGAGCAGGCGATGGCGGTGCGGCATGAGGCCGGTGAGGATGGAGCCGCGCGCCGGCGTGCAGATGGAGGTGGGCGTGTAAGCCTGGGTGAAGCGCACGCCCTCGGCGGCGAGGCGGTCGATATGGGGCGTGCGGCACACGGCGTTGCCGTAGCAGCCCAGGGTGTCGAGGCGCTGCTGGTCGGTGAAGAGGAAGAGGATGTTGGGTCGCTTGTTCATGGTAAGGCCTATCTTGGATGGAGGGCAACCACAAGGGTTGCCCCTACGCGCGGGTGATGCCTGACGGATGGAGGGCAACCCTCGTGGTTGCCCCTACGGTGGCGCGTTCTAAGCGAGTTGGCCGCGCAGCCAGCCGATGGCGCGGGGCGGCAGGGTGAGCGTGAGCTGCGTCCCGCCCGCGGGCAGGGGCTGGGGCGCAAAGACGACGCGCTGCGGAGCGAGCGGCGTGTTCATCTGGCGCAGGTGCCCGGTCATCACCTCGAAGGAGGCGGGGGCGCAGCGCTGCCCCGCGGGCAGTTCGAGCGTGACGGTCTGGGCCTGGGCCGGGTGGCGGTTGACGAGGGCGATGACGACCTCATTGTCGCGCGCTTCATTGTCGTGCGCCCGCTTGCCGGCAGCCGGGCGCACAGCCACGGCGTCGATCCACGGCGTCGCCGCGTCCGCCCCCTCTGCGTCGCCCGCCGCGGTCGCGGCGTAGACAGGCCCCTGGTAGATGATGGGCAGGCGTTGGCCGCCGCCGAGTTGCGTATAGCGGCGGATGACCTCGACCTGCGGGTCTTCGTAGAGGAAGGGACCGGCCTTGCGCAGGCAGCCGCCGTGCAAGAGCGCGGTGGCGTTGGCGACGCGGATGACCTCTTGGCAGCGGATCGCCATGTTGAGGAAGAGCGCCGCCCAGACCGCGCCGCCCAGATTGCCGACCTGCGGGCGCTGCGTGTCGCCGAGGATGCCCCATTCGGTGACGGCGAAATCGACCTCGCGGTCGGGCGCGAGGCGGCGGGCGAGGGCCAGGAGTTCCGGCAGGTCGCGCTCCTCCCAGCGCCAGGGCTGGGCCATGAGGTCGCGCCACAGCGCATCCAGGTCGATATGCGGGTTGTTGGGGGGGACGTTGCCGGGCAGGGCGTGGAGCGCGATGCAGTGCATGTGCGGGCCGCCCTCGGCGAGCAGCGCCTCGTGCCAGTGGTGGTGCGGCTCCAGCAGGTCCTGGCTGTTGCCGGTCGCCAGCAGTTCGAGCGAGGGATCGACGGCGAGCATGGCCTCAGCCCAGACGCGGTAGCGGCGGGCGTTTTCTTCGGGGCCGCAATGGCCGGTCTGCCACACGCCGTAAATCTCGTTGCCGACTTCCCACAGGCGCACGTCGTAGGGTTCGGGATGGCCGTCGGCGGCGCGACGTGCGCCCCAGTGCGAATCGGCGGGGCCGTTGACGTACTCGACCCAGGCGGCGGCCTCTTCGGGCGTGCCGTTGCCGATGTTGACGCAGAGGTGCGGCTCGGTGTCGACCAGCTCGCACAGGCGCAGGAACTCGTTGACGCCGAAGAAGTTGTCGTCGAAGCCGCCCCAGTCGATATTGGGCACGGTCTGGCGCTGGTCGAGGGGGCCGATGCCGTCCCAGAAGTGGTAGGTGCTGGTGAAGTTGCCGCCGGGCCAGCGCAGCGCGGGCGGGGCGAGGCGGCGGATGGCGTCGAGCATGTCGGGGTCGAGGCCGTCTACGTGGTCGGCGGGCAGGAGTAGGGCGCGGTCGACCCAGAGGCGTCCGCTGCCGGCGGCGACGATGCAGAAGTCGACGGGCTCGAGGGGGCGCAGGCTACCGGCGGGCAGGTCGAGGCGGAAGGCGATCTTGGTCCAGCGTTCGCCGGGCCAGGTCAGCTCGCTCATGGCAAGGTCCTCGCCCGCGGCGTCGGGGCCGCGGCGGCGGAGGGCGACGCGCAGCGTCCCCTGGCCCGTGGCCTTGACCCAGAGATGGCCCTCGTAGCCGGTTCGGCCGCGTGCGGGCGGGAAGAAGCCCTGGGCGAGGACGGCTTCGCCGCCGGCGGGCTGGAGGCTGACCGAGGGGCCGACGCGACCGGGCTGCGCGCCCGTTCCCGCGCCGTGCGGCGTCGTCTTCCAGGGCAGGGGGATGCCGTAGGCGGTATCGTCGTCCAGGACGAGCAGGCCGAAGCCGGTGACGCGCACGTGGGGCCGCCAGCCGGCGTAGGCCTGGCGTTGCTGCTCGTCGAGGCGGTGCAGGCGTTCGGCGATGACGCCGTTCTCGCGCAGCAGGGCGATGTCGGCGGCGGGCAGGTTCTGGTTGGGCCAGCGCGGGCTGGTGAAGAAGGTCGGGTTGAGGAGCAGTTGGGCCGATACGCCGCCCTGGATGGAGAAGCCGAGGTGTTCCAGGAAGTTGGCGAAGAGTCGGGGGCGGATGGGCGAGGCGTTGGCTTCGTCGGGGCGGATGAACAGCCGGGGCGCGCGGTCGGCGCGCGGGTCGACGTGGTAAAGGCGTGGGCCGGGCAGGTGAGACGTCAGATGCGACATGGCGGAATGGTTGCTCGCTTTCATCAATGGCTGTGATACCGAATGCTGTGCCGTGAACGTATACGGGCGGACGAGGGCGGCTAAGTGCTCTGGTCACTACGTTTCTGTCATTCTGACGACCGGAGGGAGGAAGAATCTGTTCGTCCGCTACACAGGGATTCTTCGCTTTCGGTTCAGAATGACAACTGCACAAATCATGTTAACGCATCACTTAGGCCTTGAGCCCTGTGAGCGTGATGCTCTGCAGGATTTGGCGCTGGAAGACGGCGTAGAAGACCAGGACGGGGATGCTGGCAAAGGCGGCCCCGGCCATGACCAGGCCCATCTGGTCGGCCCCATAGGCGCCGCGCAGCACCGTCAGGCCGACGGTGAGGGTGCGCATCTCCAGACGGTTGAGGACGATCAGGGGCCAGAAGAGATTGTTCCACGAGCCGAGGAAGACGAAGATGACCATGGCGACGAGGCCGGAGCGGATCAGGGGCAGGGCGATGCGCCAGTAGATGCGCAGGCGGCTGGCCCCGTCGATCACGGCGGCTTCCTCCAGCTCGCGCGGCAGGCTGAGGAAGAATTGGCGCAGCAGAAAGACGCCGAACACGCCCGCCACGCCGGGCAGAACCACGCCCTGATAGCTGTCCAGCCAGCCGAACATGCGGATGAGCAGGAAGGTGGGGATGAGCGTGACCTGCGTCGGCACCATGAGGGCGAAGAGCAGCGAATAGAAGATCTGGTCGCGGCCGGGGAACTCCAGGCGGGCAAAGCCGTAGGCGGCGAGGCTGCAGACGAGCAGGGTGAGGACGGTTTCGCTGGTGGCGATGACCACGCTGTTGATGAACCAGCGCCCGATCTGCAGGTCCTGGCGCGTGAAAAGCTGCACGTAGTTATCCAGGGTGGGCGTAGCCGGGAAGAAGCGCAGGGGCCAGCGGTAGATCTCGTTGGGCGGCGTGATGGAGAGCGCCAGCATCCAGTAGAAGGGGAAGCCGATGACGACGGCGAGCGGCGCCAGAAAGGCGTAGAGCCAGGCCGAGGCCCGCGACCGGCGGCGGGCCTGCGGGCGGGGGACGTCGCTGCGCACGGGTTGGGCGGGAAGGGTTGCGCTCATGGCGGACCGTCCTTCAATTGGCTTCGTCTGCGCCGGCGCCGAAGAAGCGGAGCTGGAGCAGGGTGAAAAAGAGGATGACGAGGGCTAGGCCGATGGCGATGGCGGAGCCGTAACCCATGCGATAGAAGCGCCAGCCGGTCTGATAGAGGTACATGATGACCATGAACGAGGCGCGGCCCGGCCCGCCTTCGGTCATGATGTAGGGCTGGCCGAAGATCTTGAAGTGCGAGATGAGCTGCGTGATGGCGACGAACATGATGATGGGGCGCAGCAGCGGCAGGGTGATGTGGCGCAGAAGCTGCACGGCGTTGGCCCCGTCAATGCGGGCGGCTTCGTAATAGGTTTCGGGGATGTTCTGCAGCCCGGCGAGATAGATGAGCATGGGAAAGCCGAAGGTCCACCAGATGGTGGCGACGCTGAGCATGGGGATGACGAGCCGCGGGCTGGAGAGCCAGGGCACAGCCGGCATGCCGGTCCACATCAGCAGATAGTTGAGCACGCCGAACTGGGTGTTGAGGATCCAGCCGAGGATGATGCCCATGACGGCGACGGAAAGCACGACCGGCGCGTAGAAGAGGACGCGGAAGAAGTCGCGCCCGCGGATGGGCTGGTTGACGCCCAGGGCGACGGCGAGGGCGAAGACGGCGTTGCCGGCGGCGGTGAGGAAGGCGAAGTAGATGGTGTTGCGCAGGCTGAGCCACCACAGGCTGTCGTTGAGAAGGTCGGCGTAGTTGCCCAGGCCGATGAAGCGCGGGCTTCTGGCGAGGATCTCCCAGTCGAAGAGGCTCATGTAGATGCTGTAGAAGATCGGCGCCAGGGTGAAGACGGTGAAGAGGAGCAGGAAGGGCGCGACGAAGAGGAAATTGCCGAAGTACCAGCGCCAATCTTTCCATGTGCCGGGGCGTGCGGTCGGTTGGTCGGGCGTGTAGCTGGTGTGCATAGGGCGTACCTTGGGTGCGCTGGTTTAGGTGTAGCGAGATTCTTCAGCTCGCTGCGCTCGCTTCAGAATGACAGACACGTGACGATCAAACCATTTAGGAACGGAGTTTCTTCGGAGAAACTCCGTTCCTTTTGCGGGGGGGGCAACCACAAGGGTTGCCCCTACGGCGTGACTCGTGACGGATGGAGGGCAACCACAAGGGTTGCCCCTACTCCGACGCGTAGCGGTCCAGGATGCTCTGCACGCGCTCGTTGGCGGTGCGCAGCGCCTCTTCGGGGGTGGAGACGTTGTTCCACGCCCCGTTGACTTCGGGCTGCCAGGCCGCGTTGAGCTCCTGCTTCAACGGGTGCGGCGTCTCGATGCGCCCCTGGCGGTTGAAGCTCTCGGCGAAGACGATCACGGCGCGCAGCTCTTCGGGGTCGAGCTGTTCTTGCACGGAGAAGCGGGCGGGCACTTGGCCGGAGGTGGCCCAGGTGTAGCCGTTATCCGACAGGTAGGTGATGAGCCGCTTGCTCGCTTCCAGGCGTTCGCCCTCGGCGGTGGCGGGCAGGTGCAGCACATGGCTGCTCATGCGCGCCGCGGGCTGCGCCGGGCCGATCTGGATCATGGGCCAGACATCCCAGTTGATGTCGCTGTCGCGCATGAAGTTGAGACCCCATGTGCCATAGGGCAGAATGGCGAGCTGGCCGGCGCCGAAGGCTTGCAGCGCGTCGAAGCCGCTGGGCGGCGGGGAGACGTGCTCGACATAGATCAGGTCGGTGAGGAATTGCAGCGTCGCCAAGGCCGGCTCCTCGTCGAGCAGGGAGTCATCGCCGGCGAAGATGTCGCCGCCATACTGCCACAGGACGGACTGGAAGGTGTTGGTGGGGTTGTTGACGGCGAAGCCCCACTGGACGACCTGGTTGGCGTCGAAGCCCTCGTCGTTAGGGTGGAGGCCGTTGGCGTCGACGGTGAGCAGGCGCGCCGCCTCCAGCAGTTCGGCTTCGCCGGTCGGCGGCGTGTCGGGGTCGAGGCCGGCGGCCTCGAAGAGATCGCGATTGATCCAGACGCCCCAGCCGAGGTTATCCAGGGGGACGCCGTAGCGCACGCCCTCGTAGTCGAGGCGTTCGAGGAGCTGCGGCTTGAAGTCCTCGTCGGGCAGCGAGCCGCCGCCGCTGACGTAGAGGTCGCCGGACGGGCGCAGCACGCCTTGGCGGGCGTAGCCCTGGGTCAGGAACTCGTGCAGGATGAAGATGTCGGGCGGGCTACCGGCGACCATGGAGGTGAGCAGCTTGTCCCAATAGGTCTCCCAGGCCATCGCTTCGACGCGCACGGAGATATCGGGGTTGTCGGCGACGAACTGTTCGACCATAGCCTGCATTGTGACGCCGTCGGCGCCGGTGAGGCCGTGCCAGTAGGAGAGCTGGAGTTGGCCGGCGCCGAATTCGGTGACGATGGGCGTGGGTGTGGGCGGAACTTCGGGGGCTTCGGCTGCGGCTTCGGCAGGCGCTTCGGCGGGCGGCTGGGTCGGCGGGGCGCAGGCCGCCAGCGCGACGATCAGCAGCAGCGGCAGCAAGGTGCGGAAAAAGGTGCGGTACATGGGTTGCCTCCTGGCGTGTGATAGATGGGTTAGGGAACGAAAAGCACGGTTCCGAAATATCTGCGGTGGCTTGTGCGTCAAGCGTCTGTCATTCTGAAGCGAGCGTCGGGCTGATCGCCCTCTGTCTGTCACCCTGAGCGGAGCGAAGGGTCTGCTGGTGGATGCACGAGATGCTTCGCTACGCTCAGCATGACAAGTGGCGCGAGGGCATGACAGAATTTCTCGACAATCATAGAGCCGTCCGTTCTGGCGGCGCGGGGCCGACCGACTCGCGCAGGATGAGGCGCGGCTCTACGACTTGAACGGGCGCGGTCAGGGCCGGGTCGTCGATCATCTGTTTGAGCAGGGCGTAAGCCGCCTTGCCCATGGCGCGGCGCGGCAGGCGCAGGGTGGTGAGCGCCGGGGTGACGAAGGCGGACAGGGCGATGTCGTCGATGCCGGCGAGGCTGATGCCGGCGGGGACTTGCCAGCCGGCGGCCTGGAGGGCGCGCAGCGCGCTGAAGGCGATGAGGTCGCTGGAGGCGACGAGGGCGGTGGGGCGCTGCTCCGGCGGCAGGCGGTGCAGGGCGTCGGCGATGCGTTGGCCGGTTTCGGGCAGCAGGCGGAAATCGCCTTCCCAGAAGATGGGCGGGGCGAATAGGCTATCTTTGGCGGCGAGGGCCTGGCGGAAGGCCTGTTCGCGCGCGCCGGCGGAGTGGTATTGCTTGGGGCCGGTGATGAAGGCGAGGCGGCGGTGGCCCAAGTTGCACAGATGGCCGGTCAACTGCGCGATGGCGGGCAGGTAGTCGACGGCGACCTCGCTGATGCGGCGTCCGCTCCAGCCCCAGTTGAGGAGAACGGCGGGCAGGTCAAGCTCTTGCAGGCGGGCGACGGCGCGCTGGCTGCGTTCGGTGGTGAGCAGGAGCAGGCCGTCGGGCCGGTTTTCGCGCAGGCTTTCGATGTGCGAGAGCAGGAGCTCGGGGTCGTAGTCGGTGTCGAGGACGAAGGCGTCGTAGCGGTCGGTTCTGGCGGCGGCGGTGACGCCGCGCACGAGTTCGGCAAAGTAAGGGTTGGTGATGTCGGAGACGACGATGCCGAGCAGGTGCGTGCGCCCGGAGCGGAGGGTGCGGGCGGTGCGGTTGGGGATGTAGTTGAGCTCGGCGATGGCCTGGCGGACGCGGGCCGCGGTCTGCGGGCGCACGCGGTCGCTGCCGTTGATGACGAGCGACACGGTCGACTTGGAGACCTGGGCGCGTTTGGCGACGTCGAGCAGGGTGGAGCCGGTCATGGCGGTTGAATGGGAACGGCGCAGCCGATAAGGGCGGCGCAGGGCCAATGACGGGAGCGTGATGCGAGCCTGGGCGACGAATTAGAACGTTCCAATTGGGATTGTAGCACGGTTGGGCGAGGAGATCAACCGTGAGTCGCGAGTCAGGGCGTCACGAGTCAGAAATGACGGATGACGCCTGACTCGTGACGGATGACTCATGGAGGGCAACCACAAGGGTTGGAGGGCAACCACAAGGGTTGCCCCTACGGGGCGGGGTGGGTGTTGGGCTGCGTTAGGCGGAGCCGCGCCGATAACGCGCCTCTACCTCTGCCATCTTCTGCACCTTGCGCGTCGAGCCTCCGCCGGCAAACTCGGACGGCAGCCAGGCCTCGACGATTTTCTTGGCTAACTCAGGTCCGATCACCCGCGCGCCCATTGTCAGGACCTGGGCGTCATTGCTCTTGCGCGCCCGCTCGGCGGAATACACATCATGCGCCTGCGCGGCTCGCACGCCCGGCACCTTGTTGGCCGTGATGGACATGCCGATCCCTGTGCCGCAGATGAGGATGGCTCGATCCGCCTGGTGGTTGCTGACCGCTTCGGCGACGGCGACGGCAATATCCGGATAATCCACGGGATCCGGGGAGTTTACGCCGAAGTCGGTAATCTCGACCGGCACGGACGTCTGCTCCTGCAAGAACTTCACCAAGACGTTTTTTAGCTCCAGCCCAGCTTCGTCACAACCGATTGCCAGTTTCATGCGTCTATCTCCCTGTATCGGCATTGGCTGCCGGCGCGTTGGCGTCCGCCAGTGCGTCTGCAGCCACGCGCAGAATAATGGACACCGACGTCGCCCCCGGGTCCTGATGTCCCAGCGTCCGTTCGCCCAGACGGCTTGCCCGTCCGACCTTGGCCACGAAATTCTTGGTTGAAGCGGCGCCGGCCTGCGCCGCTTCGGCTGCGGCGGCGAGCACGCCGGCTGTGTCGGCGCCGGCGGCTTCGGCTTGCCGCGCCGCCTCGACTGCGGGATGGATAGCATCCAGCATCGTCTTGTCGCCCGGCTGGGCCTTGCCGCGCTGGATAATGCCTGCTTCGGCCGCGGCGAGCATTTCGGCCACATCGGTTGGGGAAATGGCGGATTTTCCGTCCGCAGCTTTGCCCGCGCGCAAAAAGGCCGTGCCGAACAGCGGCCCCATGGCGCCGCCCACCTCGGAGATGAGCGTCATGCCGACGCCATGCAGAATGGCGCTCACGTCTCCATCCGCCAGGTCGGGAAGCTTGACTTTCACGGCGTGAAAGCTCTTTGCCATGCTCACGCCATGATCGCCGTCGCCTAGCGCCGCATCCAGTTCACAGAGATAATCCTTGCTGCGCTCGATCTCGTCACAGATTGCGCCCAAGACTGCAATCGTTTTGGCAGCGCTTCCGTTTTGCATCGTTCCTCCGCTAGCTGTCCTACACTTGTGTCCAGTACGGCGTTTCAGCCGGCGCTGCAAGCAGTTGGCGCAGCTCCTCGTCCAGCCGCATTACCGTAATGGAGAAGCCGGCCATTTCCAATGCCGTGAAGAATTCACCCACCAGCGACCTGCCAATGCGGATGCCGCGCCCGGCGAGATTTTGCTGGAGACGGCGCTGGGCGATGTACAACTCCAGCAGCGGCGTGGCGCCGAGACCGTTGATGAGCGTCACAACCTCATCGCCTTCGCCGAAGGGCAGGTCGCTAATCACTTTCTCCGCCAGCAAGTCGACGATCTCGTCCACGGGGCGCATCAACTCACGCGAGACGCCTGCTTCGCCGTGGTGGCCCACGCCGACTTCTATCTCGTTGTCGGCCAGAACAAACGTGGGCTTGCCGGCCGCGGGCACAATGCACGGCCCGCTGGCGACGCCCATCGTGCGGGTGCGCGAGTTGACCTTCTCGGCGATGTGCTTCACGTCGGCTAATGAGTCGCCCCGCTCAGCCGCCGCGCCGCAGCACTTCCAGATCAGGAGTTCTCCGGAGACGCCGCGCCGCTTCTCCGGCTCGTCGGCAAAACCGGCCCCCACGTCGTCTGTGGCAATGGCCTGCTCCACCTCGATGCCTTCATCGCGTGCAAGCTCTGCCGCCATATCGAAGTTCATCACATCGCCGGCGTAGTTGCCCAGCAGCAGCATCGCCCCTTTGCCGCCTTCAGACGCCTTGATGCACTCCAGGATGGTCGGAACCGGCGGAGAGGTGAACACTTCGCCGACCGCCACGGCGTCGAGCATGCCGCGGCCGAGATAGCCGATAAACGACGGCTTATGGCCTGAACCGCCGCCGGTAATGACGGCGACCCTGTTTTGCGCCGGCGCATCCGTGCGGACGATGGCGCGAGGATGGCCGGATGCGCGACGGACGTAGCGCTGGTTGACGAACAGGAAACCTTCCAGCATCTCGTCAACCACATTCATCGGATCGTTGACGAATTTTTTCATGGCAGGGACCTCTGTAGGGTGTGGGCTTATTCGTTCAGGCGGGCAATTTGTGCATCCACGAGCGCTTTGGAGCGCATGAGGAGCGCCTCTATCTGGGTCAGGGGCATCGGCTCCGCTTGCAGCACGATCTTCCCTCGGCTGTCGCGCCTCATGCGCGTCGGAATCTCGATGCTGAGCAAGGGCTGTGCGGCAAGGGGCGCCATGCGGTCGAACATCTCATCCCACGAGATGCTGCCGTCGCCGAGGGCAGTATGCACCCAGCCTTCTCCCTCTTGTCGCAAGTCCTTCAGGTGCAGCCCGATGCAGTAAGGCAGCGCCGGCTCTATGTCCACATGCGCGGCCTGGCCCGGACGGTGCGTCAGGAAGTTGCCCGGATCGTAGTTGATGCGCACCAGCGGATGGTCGACAGCCGCCGCGATCTGCGCGGCATCAGCCCCGTCGTTGAGCGCGGCGTCGACGTCGTCTGCCGGATTTTCGAGCGCAATCGTCACGCCGAGTTGCTCCGCCAGCTTGGTCGCCTGGGCAAGGTGGTGCAGAAAGGCGTCGCGCCGCACGGCAGGGCCGGAGACGGTGGCAACCATCTGCGCTCCGACCTCGCCGGCGAATTCGAGCCGCCGGCACAGCGCATCGCCGCCGCCCGCTCGCGACATATCAAAGTGCGCCGATACGGCGCGGCAGGTCAGCCCGGCATCAGCCAGCGTCGCTCGAACCGCGCGCGCGTTGGCGGGGCTGAACAGGGCTTCGTCGAACGTCGCAGAATAGCCTTCGATATAGGCCAGTTCCACCACATCTATGCCCAACGCAGCCAGCGAGGCAAGCGCAACGTCCATGGGGTGGCCGTCGTACGCCACCATGCTGACCGAAAGGGGAGCCCAGCGCATGCCTAGGCCCCCGTGATCTCGCGCAGCAGACGGAAGAAGCCTTGTTTGCGCTCCGTGTTCAGGCCCCACTGCACAGGCGGCGACTGGTAGCCGTCGGCGTAGTCGTTGCGGCCCGGGTCGAAATACCCCCATGAGCAGTACTCGCTCAGCGCGGCCACAAAGTTGTTCCAGGGCTTGTCGAAGTCAAAGTGGTCATCTTCGTTGAACAGGATCGGCATGGGCCGGTAGCCGGGCACGGCGCGCGCCTCGCGCACCATCGCCGCGATGCGGTCAGGGTCGGCTACAAAGTTGGCGTGCATGAGCAGGAAGTCCGAGGCGGCCACGACATTGGGGCGCGGGATTGTGCCGCCGCCATAGCTTGTGCCCACGAGCAGCCGTCGCCCGTCGCGCGTGATGTTCTTGGCGCGCTCGATCAACTCGTGAATGCGCGGCGGCGTGAGGATGTCGTGCTCGTACTTGGGCACGTCACACTCATTGTTGACCTCCAACAGCACGTTGCGATAGCCTTGCTCCAGCACCCAGTTAACCGTGTTGTCCAGCGCGGCCACGACGGCGGCCTCGTCTGCCAGACGTTCGTCTTGGCCGAAGTAGAAGACGCCCAAGATGGCGACCATGCCTTGTGCGTCCAGCCCCTCGATCACCCGCGCCATGCGCGAGGCGTAATCGGGCTTCAGGTCGCCGCCGGCTGTGAAGGCGTTATTGTCCCAGGGCTGTTCTTGGCTATAGCCTTCGGGGCTGCCGCCCTGCAGATTCACGGTCACGGCGAGCAGGCCGTGCTCTTTGTAGACGGGAAGCGCAGCCAGGAACTCGTTGACGTTGCGCTCGGCGTCATAGTTTCCTGTATCGGGGTAGGCCCAGCGCGCGCGTGTGGCGGGGTTGGCGTCGTCGAAGACGGCTTGCACCATGCGGCTGTTGAGCAGCAGCCCTTCGATGCGTTTGCCTTCCCAACTGCGTCCGGCATAGGTTGGCCGGCCATCGATGTAGAATTGGTCGCCCTGAATAGAGATTTCGGTCATGTCCGTTGGTTCCTTCTGTCTGCCTAGAGCAGGGAGCGCAGCATGTGCTGCAGCGTCTTGGCGGGCACGCCCTCGTCGATCAACGCCTGCATGCGGTCACAGCCGAAACGGTCGAGCAGTTCCTGCCCGATCTTGACCGCTTCGATGCCCACTTCCATCGTCTCGACGGGATCGCCGTCGCGCGTGACGATGTCATAGGCCAGCCAGCCGTTCCAGTTCAGGCGCTCCATATAGAAGAGCATCTCGATGGTGTCCCACAGGTTGACGCTGGAGGGCAGCATGTCCCAGTCCCATTCACGGCCGTTGTCGTTGAAGTGCACGTAGAAGAGACGGTCGGCCTGGCCGGCAAGCGCCAGCATCTCGGCCGGCGTTTCCTTTGCCACCAGCGCATGGCCCACATCCATCGTCACGCCGACGTGGGGAAGGCCGATGCGTTCGCACAGATAGAGGGAGCGGCCCATGTCGCCCAGCACCACGTAGTTGCGCGACTCGTTGGGCTTGTATTCCAGACTGACGCGCACATCGCTGCGGTGATGGGCGGCTTCGGCGATGCCTTCTTCGAGCCAGCGCCACTGCGCGATGTAATCCGCCTCGAAGCTGTAGTTGTGGCCGTCAATGAGGGGGCAGCAGGTTACCATGTCCGTGCCCAGCTCGGCTGCCAGGTCCATGCCTGTCTTGACATAGTCCACCGCTTGGCGGCGAACCGCGGGGTCCGGCGAGGTAAAGGAGCCGCGGCGGAAGATGGCGTCTCCCTTGACGTTGACGTTGACCGCCGAAACGGGCATGCCGGCCTGGCGGATGATGTCGACGCTCTGCGCGACATCGGGTAGAAAATCTTGCGGGTAGACGGGCTCGATGCCGTCGCCGCCGCGCACGCGGCTCGCCATCTCCAGCCGTTCGCTCAGGCTGCGCGCCGATTGGTATTCGTGAAAGCGGTCGAACTGCCGGCCCATGAAGCCGATCATGACCGAATGTTTTAGCTGCATACTCTGCCTCTTTGTTCTGGATTTGATGTGGATTAGCCGGTTGTAGCCGAACTGCGCCGGCACCGGATCAAAGCGCGTTTACATCTGAGGACGCTTGTCATGCTGAGCGAAGTACGTCGTACGACGCAGAATCGGTAAGAAACTGGCCGCGGCCATGCCCTCGCGCCACTTGTCATGCTGAGCGGAGCGAAGCATCTCGCGCAGCGGGCAGACCCTTCGCTACGCTCAGGGTGACAACCGTCCGCCGCTCAGGGTGACAACTGTCTGCCGAACAAGCCGCCTAGAGTCGCTCGCCCCGATAGCCGGGCGCGTCTTCGATGCCGCACAGCTCCGCTACGGTCGTGAAGAAGGTGATCTTCTCAAAGGTGTTGATCGCCCAGTTGGTCGGCGGGCTTTGGAAGCCGTCATGGTAGGGGCGCAGGCCGCCCTGGTCGTAGTAGCCCCAGCTGGCGCCGGCCTCCCAGGCCGCGCGCAGGTTATCGACGCGGGTGGAGTCTTCGTTGAAGACAATCGGCTTATCGGTGCGGGCGCGCAGATGCTCCACCATGGCGCGAATCTGGTGCGGGCGCTGGCTGTTGCCGTGGACCAGCATGAAATCCGCCGTCTCCATCACGGCGTCGCTGGGAAGCCCGCCGCCGCCATAGCTTGTGGAGATGAGGAAACGGCCGCCGCAGCGCTCGCGCGCGGCTAGAATCAGCTCATGGACGCGATCCGGGCGCAGAAGTTCGTGCACATAGCCGATGTTGGCCTCGTTGTTGATCTCCACCATGACGTTGTCGCGGCCCACCGCGCCGAGAAAGTCCATCGCTTCGTTGACGGCGCGGCGCACAGCCGCGTCATCGCGCAGTTTGTGGTTCTGGCCGAAATAGAAGAAGCCGACAATGCAGGCCATGCGCTGGTCGTCCAGGCCCTCGATCACGCGGCGCATGCGCTCGGCATAGTCGTCCTTGAGCGCTCCGTCCGGCGTAAAGGCGTTGTTGTCCCAGTCCTGCAAAATCTGGTCGCGGCGCAGATGGATATGGTATTGCGGAAAGCCGCCCTGAAAATTGACGGTGGCGGCAATCACGCCGTGGCGGCGATAGCTGGGCAGGGCGGCTACGAACTCGTCTGTCTGGCGATTGGGATCGAACGGGCTGCCGTCCGGATAGCTGAACAGCTTGACCGTTTCGGGGTTTTCGTCGTCGAAGGTGGCTTGCACCATGCGGGTATTCATCAACCGGCCCAACGCTTCGGGTTTGGCGGTGGGAAAGTCGCTGTATGTGAGACGATCGTCAAACAGGAATTTGTCGCCCTGAATCGAAATCTTCACTGCGCACTCCTTCTAATAGTATGAGACATGTATGATGCTGCTATGTGATTGAACCGGCGGATTCTATCCCTTGACGGCGCCGGCGCTAATGCCCTGCACCATGTTCTTTTGGCCGAGCGAGAAAAGGACGAGCGCCGGGATAGTCGACATGACACAGGCCGCCATAAAGGCATTGGCGCGCTGGAAGCTGCCGAACTCGCCGATAAAGTCGCGCAGACCGACTTGCAGCGTTTTCATCTGTCCTTGGTAGAGCAGGAGGCTGGCCCAGAGGAAGTCGTTCCAAGCGCCCAAAAACGTAAAGGTCGCAATGGCGATGATGCCGGGCAACGAGATAGGCAGCACGATTCGCCAGAAGACGCTAAAGAGCGTGCAGCCGTCAATCAGCGCCGCGTCTTCCAGCTCGACGGGGTAGCTGTTTCTAAAGTAGCCGGAGAGCATCAGCACGGCGTAGGGCAGCGAGAAGCTAATATAGGCAATGGTCGCCCCCGGATACGTGTTGATCAGGTTCAAGTCCTTGATCAGGAAATAGACCGGAAAGACACGCGTAATGGGCGGGATCAACTGCGTGAAGAGAAAGATCGCCAGAATGGCCGTTGCGCCCGGAAACGGGTAGCGGGCAATCACATAGGCGGCGGAGCTAGCCAGCAGCGCCGAGAGGACGGTGGTGGCTGTTGCGATCACCATTGAGTTGGTCAGATAACGCACGAATGGGATCATCGTCAGCGCGCGCTGATAGCCTTCCAGCGTTAAGCTCTGCGGAATCCAGGTTGGGGGAATGGCAATGATCTCGGTATTGGTCTGGAAGGAGCTTTTCGCCATCCAATAGAAGGGCAGCAACACGAAGATGACGATGCCGACGGCAAAGAGAGCCACCACAATGCGGCCCAGCCAACGCATGGCGATCTGAAGAACTGAATTGTGCGTAAGTTTTACCCGGCCTCGGGGCTGCGCATTCTTCAAGCTTTGGCTAATCATGAGAGATTCTGTCCCTGATGTAGAACGCGGCCACAATGCTGGTCAACACGAGAATGACGCTGCTGATGGCGGCGGCTAGGTCAAAGCGATATTGGGTGAAGGCCTGCTGATAGGACATGACGGCCAGGATGTTGGTCAGGTTGGCCGGCCCTCCGCCGGTCATAATGTAGTTGACCTCGAAGTGGCCGATGCCGCCGATGAAGAGCAGGGTCACCAGGATGGCGAGCGTGGCGCGCAGCATGGGGATGGTTACGTACCAGAACTTGTGGAAGGCGCCTGCGCCGTCGATCTCGGCTGATTCGTAGATGTCCTGAGGAATGGATTGAAGGCCCGCCAAGATCATGACCGTCACAAAAGGCAAGCCGCCCCAAATACGCACAGCCGAGACAGCCATCATGGGGATGCTGAAGGGGCCAATCGTGTGAATCGCATCGGTGAGAAACTTGATGTTGCCCTCGATGAGGCCCATCGCTTTGAGCACTTGGTTGATGGGGCTGCGTTCCGGCTGAAACACCCACATCCAGATGGCGGAGGCGACCACCGGGGGGATGACCCACGGCACCAAGACCAAGGAACGCAGGGCGCCCCGCCCGCGGAAGCCGAGGTTGAGCACCTGGGCAATCAGCAGCCCCAACAGGGTGACGGCCCCCACCGCGATCAAGGCGAAAAGGATGGTGTTGAGAAACGCGCCGAGGAAGCGCGGATCATTAAAGATCGTCCGGAAATTGGCGAAGCCGACGAAAGGCGCGCCGTCGGTGTCCAGGCGCATGAGGTCATACTGCACCATCGCCAGACGCAGCGAGTCCACCATGGGATAGACACCCAGCGCCAGCACCAGCAACAGCGCCGGTGCGACCATGAGGTAACTGAAGATGTTGCGGCGTACAGTCATGGCATCCCTACCGTAGAGAAGCGTCATGGCGGGACAGCGCCGACCGAATGGCGCTGTCCCGCTCAGGCAAGACGGGTAGCGAATGGATTAGATTTCGATCTTGTCCATTTCTTCCTGTGCGCGCGCTTGGGCGCGTGCCAGTACGTCGTCAAACGGCTGCTGTTGGATCAGCGCCTCGTAGTACATGTCGTACAGCACTGCGCCCGGCTCGGTTGCGGTGAGCTTGCCCCATGCCGGCGACGGATGCTGCGAGGTGTGGGCGTGTTCCAACGTCTCGACAATGGCGACTTTCCACGGGCGGTCGGACCAATAGGGCGACGCCATCACCTTCTTGTTCGGGCTGACGCGGCCGATGTACTCGGTGATCTCCTGCATGTTTTCGTCGCGGCTGAGGAACTCGATGTACTGCACGCATTCGTCTACGAGCTGCGTGCCATGCAGCACGCCCCAGTAGCCTGCGCCGCTGTAGGAAGAGCGATTGACGGGGCCTTGAGCCGGCACGGAAAACGCCCACTGGCCTTCCATCTCCGGGAAATCACGGTCGAAGGTGAGGCCCTCGGAGTCTGACACCTGTCCAACGATAGCGACCTGTCCGGCGCGGAACATGTCCATAGGCGCATGGCCTTTTTCCATGATCTCCAGCGGCATGGTCTCATGCGTCCACAGGTGGTCGTACATAAACTGCAAGGATTGGCGCATCTCCGGCGTGTCGATGGTGGCGGTTTCGCCGTCCTCGGTCATGTACTCGCCGCCTGCTTGCCACAGATAGGCCATGAACTGCTGCACCGGCACGGCGCTGCTCAGTTCAAAGCCCCACACCGACGTGTCGGGGCCGTCACGCTTGGTTGTCGCCCTGGCAGCCTCGGTGATTTCTTCCCAAGTCTGCGGCGGACCCGAGAAGCCCGCCTCTTCCAACATATCGACGCGGTAGAGCAGGGGGCGAATGTCGCCGCGCCAGGGGATGCCATAGAACTCGCCTTGCCAGTAGACATCCTGCAGGCCGGCTTCGTAGAAGCGATCCTCCAGGTCAGGCCAGTAGAGGTCCTTATAATCGGTGATGGGCATGGGGCCGGCCTTGCCGCCGCCCAGCTTGGAGAAGGAGTAGAGCCAATACATGTCGGCGCAGTCGGGGTGTGCGCCGCCCTGGCTCACGAGCAGCCATGTCTGAGCGGCATTGGCCCAGTTGATCATCTCGGTCTGCACCTCGATGCCTGACTCCTCGCGGAACTGGTCCGCCTTGCCGCGGGCGAACTCGAGGTAAGGTTCGGGATCCGCATACGTCATGGTCCAATATTGGATCTGTTTGCCGGCGGCATCGGGCGCAGCGCCCTCGCCGGACGTAGAGGCGGTAGGCGCGCCTGCCGGGCCGCACGCGGCCAGGGTTGCGCCCGCTACGGCCATACCGGACAAACGCAGGAATCCACGGCGTGAGAGAGATTTGGACATTTCATTTTCCTCCGGAGATAGTGGTTACGAAAGACAAATGTGGAACATCGTGTCGTTGAACTGAACGAAACTAGGGTGCAACAAACTAACCAGATCGCGTCGCGAGCCAGAGAGCAATCACTGCAAGGGTGAACTTTGCTTACGGAGACAGGATCAAATGCCCGTCATCGCAAGGAATCTAGTCCTCTGAGTTGATACGTATGTCGCCGAGTTGCAGGCGGGAGCGTACAGCGGCTTTGGTCTGACGCTGCACCCGATCGTTGATCGTGCGATGCAGCCACACGACTTTCTCCAGATCACGGGCGTAATAGGCATCGAGCAGCGCGCGATGGTCAGGCACAATGGATGGCACGACCTTAGCGGGGGCATGGTGCAAGCGCCGGTAGATCAACACTTCCCACTGGCCCATGATCTGTTCCCACCACTCGCGCAGGCGGGTGTGATCGGCGCGCTTGATGAAATACTCGTGGAATTGTTTGTCTGAGCAGATCAGCTCAACGTACTCCTGTTTGACGATCAGCGCCTCTTGCTGGCGTATAAGCTCTTCGAGGGCGGCGAAATCGTCATCGTCCAGTTGCTGAATGGTGCGTTCGGCGGCCAACGACTCAAGCATGACGCGCAGGCTGAATATTTCGTCTACATCGGCCTCAGTCGGCAGCCAAACCGTGATACGCCGGTTCGCTAAGCGCACCACCAAGCGCTCTTCCTCCAGCCGGTGCAATGCCTCGCGCACCGGGCTGCGGCTGACCTGAAACTGGCCGGCAAGCAGCGGCTCTGAAATCCGTTCTCCAGGGCTAAGCGTTCCCGTAACGATGGCAAGCCGCAGGCGAGAAGTAACGATATCTGTCAAGGTGTCTGAATTGCGCAGGATCGGTGCAGCGATAGCCATGTGAGATTGCCTGTAGGGGCGGTGGGCAACTGAATCTGTATGGAGTTTCTGTATACAGAAATCGTATACAGTATCGCGCCGTTGTCGGGGCGTGTCAAGCCCCAATTTGATCTATCGCGCCTGCCGCGCCTACGAAGCAAAGAAACGGAGTCTCCGACCGCACGCAGTGGGGCGGAGACTCCGTTTCTAGCCCGTGTCTATAGAAGCGCAGGCGAGGATTCCTCCGCCGGCATCTTTGCCGGCGATCCCAGGGCGCCTACTGCCGTTTGTAGGCGCGGTAGCCGAGCGTCAGATACTCGATGGCCCCGTCCGATCCGGCGATAAATTCCACGCCGGCCGGCGCAGACATCCCCGGCCCGAACAGCGTAAAGCGGTCGTCGCCCAACGGCGTGAGGGACAACTCGGCGCCCGGCAGCACAAGGACCAGTTGCCCGTCGTCGATACGAACCTCCAGCGCTTCCTCCGCCACCTGCGCATAGGCGCCGGCGTAGCGCTTCAGTTCCGCCTGGCTGAGCGCGATGGGCTCGTCGTCCTCCTCCGGCTCTGCGCTCGGCTCCAGCGGCAGCAGCAGCTCCATGGCGCGGTCCGCCGTCTTCTCGAAGGCGGCGCCGTCTTTGTTGGCAAGGATGATCACGCCGAAGCCGTAGTCCGGCGCCAGCCTGAAGAGCGAGCTGAAGCCTTCGATGGCTCCTCCGTGCTCGACGATGCGGACGCCGCGCAGCTCGCGCAGCATCAGGCCGTAGCCGTAGGCGGCGCCCTCCCCCATCCTGCTGTGCGGCGACGACATCAGTTCGACGGCCTCCGCCGGGATCGCCTGATGGCCGCCCAGCGTCCCGCCGCTGCTCAGGGCGATGGCGAAGCGGGCCAAGTCGTCCACGTTCGTGATCAGGAAGCCGGCGGGCCAATAGCCGGCGTTGTCGGAATAGGGCCTCACCACCTGGATGGCGCCGCCGGCTACGGCGCTATGCCCCTGGCTGAGGGGGAAGGTCATGGCCTGCGTGGGCTGGAAAGTCGAATGCGCCATTCCCAGCGGCTGGAGAACCAGTTGCTCGATCAGCTCGTCATAGGGCGCGCCGCCGGCCTCCTGCAGCAGCAGGCCGGCCAAGGCAATGCCGGGGTTGGCATAGGAGAAGACTTCGCCCGGCTGCGTGAACAGGTGCGAATCGGCTGTCCAACTACGAGCCGTCTCGCCCAGGGCAGAGGGGTCGTGCGGGCCATAGCTGGGCCCTTCGTCCTTGAACCCTGCCGTATGGCTGAGCAGTTGCGCGCCGGTGAGTTCGGCAAGCGCCGGGTCGAGCCCGTCGACGGCGTCGCCGATGGGCGCGTGCAGGTCGACGATGCCCTCGCCGGCCGCGATCGACAAGGCCAGGGCGGTAAGCGACTTGGTGGTGGAGCCGATGCGGAAGAGCATATCGGGCGTGAGGGGCTGCCCGGTCTCGACGCTGGCCACGCCGAACGCCTTGCGATAGAGCACGCGGCCGTCCATGACGACGACGATGGCCGCGCCGGGGGCGCGCAGCTCCTCCATCTCCTGCTCTAGCGTCGCGTCGAGGGCCTTGAGCGCGGCGGCTTCCTGCGGCGTCGCATCCAGCAGATCGATCTGGGGAACCTCGGCGGCGCGCGCCAGGCGGAACGTCCCGTCGACGCCCGCTTGCGAGAAGTCGCCCTCGATGGCGCCGTCCTCCTGCAGCGCGCCGTCGAAGGTTGCGAGGCGCGGGCCTTCGAACAGCTCGAAATGGAGGGCGTCGTCCTCGAAGCGCAGGGCCGAGGCGGGCAGACCCGTGGCGGCCTGTTGCGGGATGTCCACGGCGGCGCTGAGTGCGCCGTCTTGCTCGTCGAAGGTGACGACGAGCGTCAGGACGACATTCTGAAAGGAGAGTTCGCCTTCCCAGCGCCCGGTCAGGGGCTCGACGGCGGGCGTCTGGGCCTGCGCCGGGAGGGCCGCGGGCAGCAGGAGGATCAGCGCCAGGATCAGCGCCGGAAGGGATGTCAGGAGATGTCTTTGAGTCAGACGCATGGGGCACATCCTTTAGGTTGGTTTGGTTGCGGGTTCGGCGGCGAATGGCCGGTGCAGGCAGCCGCGAGAGGCGTGCGGCGGATGGCTATAGCTTATCTTAGCGGAGATGCGCCCGCGCCGCCAAGCGCCTGTCATTCTGAAGCGAGCGCAGCGAGCGGGTGCGCCCCTGGGATCGCCGGCATCTTGCCGGCATTCACGCCGGGGCCTATGCCGCCAGGGATGGCGGCGCTCCTGGCGCGGGCGGGCGCTAAGGATAGCGCCCCTACGCGCGGATAACGCATGACGCATGACTCGTGAGGGATGGCGGGCAACCACAAGGGTTGCCCTACCTTGCACGGCGCAGATGCGCGATGTACAATAGCCGCAGCTATAATAGTCTTGGCTATAACACCCCGCAACCGCAGAGAAGGACGCCCGCCTATGTTCGTCAACCGCACGCGTGAACTCGCTTTCCTCAACGCCCGCTACGCTTCGCAGCAGGCCGAACTGGTCGTGCTCTATGGGCGGCGGCGCGTGGGCAAGACCGAGCTGCTGCGCACCTTCTGCCAGGATAAGCCGCACGTCTTTTTCGTGGCCGACCTCGGCACGGAAGAAGGGCAGTTGGCCGAGTTCACCCGCCAGATCAGCGCCTTTACCGCCGGCGACCCCAACTTGCTCGCCCCCTTCGCCTCGTGGGAGGCGGCCTTCAACTTCCTGGCCCGCCAGGCGCAAGAACGCCTCGTCGTCGTCCTGGACGAGTTCACCTACCTGATCGACGTCAACGCCGGGCTGCCCGCGGCCCTGCAAAAGCTGTGGGACGTGCAGTTGAAGGACAGCAACCTGATGTTGGCGCTGTGCGGCTCCTACGTGGGCATGATGGAGCAGGAGGTGCTGGCCTACCGCTCGCCGCTGTATGGGCGGCGCACCGGCCAATGGCGGCTGCAGCCGCTCTCCTTTTGGGACGCGGGCGAGATGCTGCCGCGCTTCAGCTTCGACGACCTGGTGCGCGCTTATGCCGTGCTCGGCGGCATTCCGGCCTATCTGCGCCAGTTCGACGACCGCCAGTCGCTGCTGCACAACATTGAGCGCAAGGCGCTGGCGCTGGGCGAGTTCCTCTATGACGAGCCGCGCTTTCTGCTCCTGCAGGAGCTGCGCGAGCCGAGCCGCTATTTCGCCGTGCTGGAGGCCATCGCCGGCGGGCGCACGCGCCTCAACGAGATCGCGCAGGGGGCGAAGATCGCGCCGACGTCCGTCTCGTTCTATCTCAAGACGCTACAGGAGATGGGGCTGATCGACCGCACCGTGCCCGTCACCGAGAAGAACCCGGCCAAAAGCCGCTGGGGCGTCTACCGGCTGACCGACCCCTATTTCCGCTTCTGGTTCCGCTTCATCTACCCCAATCGCTCGCTGCTGGAGCGGGGGGAGACGGGCCAGGTGATGCGCCGCGTGCGCCAGGAGTTGGACCAGTACGCGGGCGCGGCCTTCGAGGAAATCTGCCACGAGGCGGTATGGCGCGCGCATGCCGAGGGCGGCGGCGGTGGGCTGCCGGGCTTTGCGCCGGCGGCAGTAGGGCGCTGGTGGAACCGCCAGGAGGAGATCGACGTGGCCGCGACGGGCGCGGCGGACGGGCGACCGGCGCTGCTGTTGGGCGAGTGCAAGTGGAGCAGCCGGCCGGTGGGCGTGAACCTGCTGGAAGACCTGAAGCGCAAAGGCGAGAGCGTGGCCGCGGGGCAGGAGGGGGCGCGCATCGGCTATGCCCTGTTTGCGCGCTCGGGCTTTACGCCGGCGCTGCGCAGGCAGGCGGCGGACGAGGGCGTGTGGCTGGTCTCGGCCGAGGAGCTGGCCGCGCTGCGTACCGGGTGAGGCGTGGAGGGCAACCAAAAGGGTTGCCCCTACGATGGCGGCTATGCTGCCTGCACCGCTTTTCTCGGAACTGAAACGACACCGTTCCCCTTTCTGCCAACAAGTTCTCTATGCCTTAACTCTCGGTCCACGAAAACGGATCATTGACACGGATCATTGGCATCCAGCACAGGAGAAGACGATACGAGAACACCTTGCGTCTATGCTAAGCGCCTCTGGCGTCCCCATTCGAAGTTCCTCATCGCCGCCTCACCCCTCACGTTTTCTACACGTTTTCTAAACGGCGGTCTAGTAAGCTGGGACTAGACGGGAAGAATAGCCCGAAATGCCTCTGCCGCGTTCTCGCCGCGGATATGACGGATTATCAAGGAGACTTGTTGACAGTTGCACATAGGCGCTGGCTAGAAGCAATGGCGTGTGCGTCTGTTTTCGAGAGAGTGCGGCTGCGAAAAGGCGCCCTGTCCAAGCCCGGTTGGCCAAACCCTGTGTGCCAGGATAACCATCTGCCGCCAAAGGGGGTGACACATGAGCCGATCCAGTTCCATAATTCGGGTTGCTCTGGCTTGTTGCTTCTGGTTCCTCCTGGCATTCCTGTTCCACATGGAGAATGTCCACGCCGTTGGCGGACCATTCGGCGCTGACGACCGTCCAAACGCAACCCGGCATACAGCGCTGAACTCCGGTACTACGAGCGGGTTCGACGTACCGGGAGGAGAGAGGGTTGCCGTTCCGGCTGGGGCTATGCTCGTCGACGACGAACTCACCCACAACAACTACGATACCGTCGACAACATCGGCGCAAAAGATCGTTCCGATATGCCCGATGGCCCGCGGCAGGATCGCGCTCTACTCCAGAGCAGCCAATTATTCCTCCCCGCCGTCTTCGTACGCGCTTCCCCTCCGCCACTCGGAATGGTTTTCATTCCTGCCGGCGCCTTTCAAATGGGCTGTGACAGCAGCAATGACAGTACTTGCCGCGAAGATGAGCTTCCACTCCACACCGTCTATTTGAATTCTTACTACATCGACAAATACGAGGTAACCAATGCGCGATACAAAGCCTGCGTTGATGCCGGCGCCTGTGGGGCGCCGCTGAGAAATAGCTCAACGACGCGCACCTCGTATTATGGGAATCCGGCCTATGCCGACTATCCCGTGATCTATGTGCCCTGGCCCTATGCGGCGAGGTTCTGTGAATGGGAGGGCAAACGGTTGCCCAGCGAAGCGGAGTGGGAAAAGGCTGCGCGGGGCAGCGACGACACTAGGATCTATCCATGGGGCAATCAGACGCCGGATTGCACCAGAGCCAACACGTACGTCTTCGGTACGGGAGAGTGTGTGGGCGACACAAGTCGGGTTGGCGGTTATCCGGCTGGAGCCAGCCCCTACGGTGTGATGGATATGGCCGGCAATGTGTTCGAGTGGGTCAACGATTGGTATGGCGAGGATTACTACGGTATTTCGCCCACAAACAACCCGCAAGGGCCACAGAGTGGCGTCGACCGCATCCGGAGAGGCGGATCGTTCATCAACATACCACGTACCGCCTTCCGGCTAGATTTCTCGCCCTACCTGGGGTGCGACATTGCGGGTTTTCGATGCGCTCGCTCGCCCTGAAGTCGCTGTTTGTGACCGGGTATTCCATTTCTGCAACACTCTGGTTCGCGTGACGCAATCACACCTTGGGGAGTAAGGGTTCGGGTCATGAATGGAGGAGGAAATGACAAACCGAATATCGTTTCCCCGACCTAAACAGGCGGGAAGCCACTCCTACCTGTTTCTGATTCTGGTAGTCGTGTTGATTCTGGCGCTCTCAGCTGGATGCCATCTCATATTCCCATACAGTTCTACGAATCTGCCGCAGCAGACGCCGTACTACTGCCAGGCGCAAATCTACCGCGCGCTTGCCGGCGCTGCAGACGAATTCACTGAGGAGTGGAAGCTTTGGTCGTGGCCGCCTGATGAGAATGGCGATAACAAAATCGATCAGGCGGATGCCGTAATCTACTGCACGGCCAAGGTGAACGACTACATCGCCGGCTATATGGCTCCAGGGTTTGCCTGGGGGGTGCGCAATCTCACAGTGAACGCATCGGAGACCAGGACGGGCCCCTTCTTGGACAAGAGACTGGCCACCGACTGCCCGGGTGTGATAGGCCCGCCGGCATTCGGCGCACCGCTCGGTTCGGACCTCGTCTGGCTGGATCCTCCCGAAAGCCTGGCATGGGTACGGGTGGCGGGAACCACTAATTCCGGGGAGTACGTGGAAAAAACGGTCGGCGTCTCCAAGGCCATCGTGCGCTTTGCAGAGCGCACAGGCCTGCCAGACCAATTAGGCGTCTATGTCCCGGGTACGCGCCATGTTCGCTTTTCGGACGTATACCTGGAATTGGAGGACTTTGAGCTCGCGGGCGTGACGTTTACCGACTGGTACGTGCAGAGCATCGGAACCGTGATTGCGGAGTACATAGGCGGCACCTCTGTCGGTTTCCAGTATATTCCCCGGATGGGTGACGCCAAATTCTACCTGTACGCGCACGGCAGCCAAGAGGGCGGCTCAGCGACGACGAGCAAATGTTTCGCCAGCAGCGGCAACATGGCGAGCTATGCAAAACTCACGGTGAATCAGGGTCCTGCCTTCCAGTATGTGGCCTTCCTCCTGGAGGCCACGTCGCCTGCGCTGGGTGAGCCGTTTGACCTGAAGGTTAGCGTCCATACGCTGACAGGCATGCCGTTCACATCGCACCAGCCGGTGGTGACGTACGTTGGGCCGACAGCGCCGGAAACACCGGTTGTGACGCTTAACGCCAACGCGTTCGACCATGACAATGATCTCGTGCGTATCCTGTGGTTCGAAGACTTCGAGAAGTCGAGCGAGCGCTACCTGGGCACAGGCAATCCGCTGCCTGACATCACGTTTGGCTTAGGGGATCATGCCGTGACGGCGGTCGCCTATGACGCGCGCGGCGCCTACAACAGCGAAACCGCGACGGTGACGGTGGTCAATTCACCGCCGCAGACAGCTGCGGATGGCTACACGGTGGACGAAGACGAGCAACTCACGGTGGACGCGCCTGGCGTACTTGGGAACGACAGCGATGTCAACGGGGACATCCTCAGCGCAGTCAAGGCCAGCGACCCTGATCACGGCAGCGTCGTTCTGAACGCGAACGGGTCTTTTGCTTATACGCCGAATCCCAACTACTTCGGCCTCGACTATTTCACCTACCGCGCGTCCGACGGGGCGCTCCAGTCGGATCCTGTGGCGCAGGTCTCTATCACCGTAGTCGAGGCGCCGCCCGACGTAGAGGCGGCCAATCTTGGCGACAAGGTCGACGAGCTGCTGTCCGGCGGTTCGCTCAACCAGGGCCAGGCACAGAGCCTCAAGACCAAGCTCGCCCAGATCGCGGAGAGGATAACAGCCGGGAAGACCGCGGTGGCCTGCAATCTGCTGCAAGCATTTGTCAATGAAGTACAAGCCTTGGTACAAGGCGGCGTTCTTACGGCGCAGGAGGGCGCCGTTCTGATCGACAAGGCCGGCAACCTGTCCATGGAGCTTAGTTGTCCGCTGAAAGCGGCGTCGCAACAACTCGAATTCCGGATCTTCCTACCCTTCAACACGCGTTAGCGCGACGTGTGTGCATCGTGGTCCACACCGCGAGCAGAAGGGCGCGGGGCGGCGGATGAGGCGCCTCAGGACAGTCTCCTCTACCTGCCGATGATGACCGCCGACTGATCCCGCCCTGGCAGACCGCTGTGCTGCCAACACATAGTCATTCTGATAGACCCGCCGACCGGCGTCGGCGGGTCTCCGCTGTAGCGAAGATGCTCGATCTTGCCTGCCCGGAGGCGCGTCAGGCTTTCCGCACACCCAATTAAGCCGGCCCTATACGATTTTCCACGATCTAGCCACGTTGCAGGCACGTTTGGCTGCTATGCTTTATCCAGAGCAGCGCCACCTTCCTCACGGCGAAGCCATATTCATGCAAAGGACAAGGAGAAAGCCGTGAAAAGCAGATTTCTGCTTCTGATCGTCGTAGTCATCCTGGCGCTTGCCGCGACGCCCGATCATGTCGCGGCCTATGAGCCTGAAGGAATCCCCGTCCACCCTACGCTGATGGACAAGTATGAGGGGTTCTTTCCGCCCGCAGTGCTGCCTGTGACAGATGGCATCTGGGTTGCGCGCGGGTACAACCGGGACAACCCGGTGCTGATCGAGGGCGTCGACGGCCTGATCGTCATCGATCCGGGGGAGAGCATTCCCGCGGCACAGGGGGCCAAGGCTGCCTTCAATGCTCGCCTGGACAACATCTTCGACAAGAAACCCGTCAAGGCGATCATCTATACCCACCATCACGATTGCCATATCAACGGCGCCTCGGTTTACGCCGATGAGCAGACGGAGATCATCGGTCACGAGGGCCTGTTGCGTTCGTTGTTTGACGAGTGGTTTGGCCAGGTCTATCCGTCGAGAGCGGAAGGCGGCCTCAAGATGAGCGGGGCTATGTTCATGGACGCTCCCGCCATCAAGCTTGTGGATGGGGACTATCAGCCGGTCGACGGCTGGTATGCAGGCTATGTCCTTGCCGGGCCGCAGGTTTTCGGGCCGTCCGGCTTTCTGCCGCCTACCAGGACGATCGGTGAAGAGACAACCTTGTCGATCGCCGGCGTGTCCGTAACGCTCATCCCCGTAGCCGGTGAGACGCAAGACGTCCTCCTCGTGTGGCTGCCGAGCCAGAAAGTCCTCATCCAAATCGCCGTGCTGTACGAAGCCTTTCCGGCTTTGTCGACCATGAGAGGCAGCCGCCTGAGGAATCCGCTCGACTACGTGAACACCCTCAAGATTGCCCGAAGCCTCAATGCCGAATACCTGGTGACGATCCACGGCCCCAATCCCGTCACGGTCGGAAAAGAGAACATCCGCCAATACCTCACCAACTTCAGCGACGCCATCCAGTTCTTGAACGACCAGACGGTGCAATACTTGAACCGCGGCTACACCGCGGGCGAGATGAAGGACCTGATCGAGTTGCCGCCCCATCTCGCCGGAAGTTCCTACTTGCAGGAGACGTACGGCTCGAAGGACTGGGACATCTTCCACATCTTCCGCTATTACCGCGGCTTCTACACCGGCGAAGTTCGAGATCTGTTTCCGCAGTCAACCCTGAGTGAGGCGCAGATGTCGGCCGAACTGGCGGGCGGAATCGACGCCCTGGCAGTCAAGGCCCAGAGCGCTCTGGCGGCGGGCAAACTGGAGTGGGCGTTGAGGTTCGCCGACGATGCGCTCGTGCTGGACCCGGATCATGCTGCGGCGTTTGAGACGAAGAAGGCGGCCATGCTCGCCTTGGCAGAAAACACGATGAATTCTCAGGCGCGCAACATGCTTCTATCCGACTATCTGTTGATGACAGGGCAGAACCGTGTACCATACCCCTTCGGGAACCCCAAAGCCATCCTCGCTCGCATTGACGCAAACACAGTTGCGTTGATGCCCCTGGACACCCTGCATCGCATCATGGCCGTCAGCCTCAACGCTTCCAAATCCATGCAGACGGACATGGCGGTCGGCCTTCAGTTCACGAACACGCACACCAACAATACAGTTGACCACACGCTGCAGGTCCGCAAAGGCATCCTTGAGGTGGATCCTCCGTCCTCGGGCAACGCCCAGTTTGTGATCGTCACCGACGTATTGACCTGGAAGCAACTGGTCCTGGGACAGCTTGCTCCGGAAGCTGCGATTGCAAGCGGTAAGGCGGCTGTTTCCGGAGGGGCTCCGGAAAGCTTCTATGCGTTCATGGCCCTGTTTGATTGCGGCCTGTCCCAGCAGAAGCCTCTCTACCTGCCGATGATGACCGCCGACTGATTCCAGCCGGACAGCCTGCCGCAGCGCCGGAATCGAGTCAACCCCACAAGAACCGCCGGCCGAAGCCGGCGGTTCCGATCTGCGCCTGGCAGGGCAAGGTTTGTCTAGAGCCAGGCAGAGGAGCGAGTCGGCGCCGGGTTTGCGCCAGGGATAGGCTGCGAAGATACGTATGGCGGAGCGCAGATTCGACAAGCGGTGACGGTCCTCGCCGCGCACAGGGCTAAAA
>Ga0334887_1001326_pt1 | contig 32729 bp, 24 predicted proteins | sample GraSluR1_MG_10_FD_207217 | JGI IMG/M metagenome (GOLD analysis project Ga0334887, IMG submission 207217) | Sludge microbial communities from methane-producing bioreactor in Wageningen University, Netherlands - Granular Sludge_18_07-R1 | ecosystem: Engineered > Bioreactor > Anaerobic >...
GCCCCATAACCGATCAGCGCCGCGAAGTGATGCACCTCGCGCGGCTCGCCGCTGGCGCAGACCAGGCTGGCGCTCATGCGCAGCCCCTGCCGGATCAAACGGTGATGCACCGCGCCCACCGCCAGCAGCGCGGGGATAGGCAGCACGCCTCCCTCCGCCGTCTCGTCGCTGATGATCAGGATGCGCACGCCGTCGCGCACTGCCTCTTCCGCCGCGCGGCACAGGCGCTCCACGGCATCGGCCAACGCCTTGCCGGCCAAGGCGCCGCTGCGCTCTGCAGGCGGTTCCCACGTCGCCGGGATTGTCGCAGAGCGGAATTCCGGTTCGCCCAACGCCGCCAACGCGGCCATCTGCTCCGGCTTCAGCACCGGCGAAGACAACTCGACCAGCCGCGTCGCCTCCGGCATCTCCATAAGCAGATTGGCGCGGCGACCCAGCAACATGCGCAGACTCATCACCATCTCTTCGCGCAGCGGGTCGATGGGCGGGTTGGTCACCTCGGCAAAGCGCTGCTTGAAGTATTGGAACAGCGGCCGCGGCAGGTTGCTCATCACTGCGGGCGGCGCGTCGTCGCCCATAGAGCCGATTGGTTCGTGCCCCTCCGCCACCATCGGCCGCAACACCACGACCATTTCCTCGCTCGTATAGCCGAAGCCAAGCTGCCGCTGCACCAATGCGGACTTCTGCGCCGCATCACCGCCGTTGGCGGAGGCAGCGGAAGCGCCAGCCTCTGTCGCCGCCTGCTGTGTGACTCGCTCGTCCAGGTTGACCAGGTTGTCCTGCACCCAGCGGTCATAGGGACGGCGTGCGGCGAAGTAGTGCGTGATCTCCTCGTCGCCCATCATCACGCCCAGCGTCGTATCCACGCACATGATCTGGCCCGGCCCCAGCCGGCCCTTGCGCACCACGCGCGCCTCGTCATACGCCACCGCGCCCGCCTCGCTGGCGCTGATCACCAGGCCGTTGTCCAACACGACATAGCGCGCCGGGCGCAGGCCGTTGCGGTCGAGGATGGTGCCCACGATGCGCCCGTCCGTATAGGTGACAGCCGCCGGCCCGTCCCACGGCTCGATCAGCGCGCTGTGGTATTGGTAGAAGGCGCGGCGCTCGGGCGTGACCTCGCCCTCCGGCAGCCGCTCCCACGCCTCGGGGATCATCATCATGAGCGCATGGCGCACGTCGCGCCCGCTGCGCACAAGCAGTTCCAGTTGGTTGTCCAGCTTGCCGCTGTCGCTGCTCTCCCCGGCGATGACCGGGCGCAGCTTGGGCGTATGCTCGCCCCACACGGGGTGCGAAAGATCGCTCTCACGCGCCCGCATCCAATTCTCGTTGCCCTGCAGCGTGTTGATCTCGCCGTTGTGGCAGATCATGCGGAAGGGCTGGGCGCGCTCCCATGTGGGGAAGGTATTCGTGCTGTAGCGTTGGTGAAAGACGGCGATAGCCGTGGTGAAGTCCGAATCGCTCAGGTCCGGGTAGAAGTGCGACAACTCCGCGGCCAACACCAGGCCCTTATAGACGATGGTGCGGCTGCTGAAGCTGGCGATGTAAAGGCGCTGCACATCGGCGGCGCGCCCGCGGTTGATGATGGTCTTGCGCACCAGGTAGAGCACGCGCTCGAAGTCGTCGCCCGCATCGCACGCTTCCGGCGTGCGCCGCACCAACACCTGCTCCATCCACGGGCGGCTCGCCTCAGCCCGGCGCCCCAATGCGCTGTCGATAACGGGCACGGAGCGGAAGGCCAACGTCTCCAGCTTGAACTCGGCGCATACCTCGCGGATGATGCGGCGCGCATGGTCGCGGTCCTCTGCGTCCTGGCGGAACAGAAAGAGCTGGCCCACGGCCAAATCGCCGGCCGGCGGCGGCTCTACGCCTACCCGCTGCAATTCGCGCTTGAAAAACTCGTAGGGCAGTTGCGTCAGGATGCCGGCCCCGTCACCCGTCTTGCGGTCATCCGCCACCGCGCCGCGGTGCGAATGATTGGCGAGCGCTTCCAGCGCCATCTGCAAAACGGAATGGCTGCGCCGTCCCTCGATGTGGGCCACAAAACCGATGCCGCACGCATCGTGTTCGTAGCGCGGGTCATACAGCCCTCGTGCCGGGGGCAGCTTGCCTGCCTGCTCGAACGGGCGACAGGTTTCTTGGGCGATATCTACCGCTTCGGTTTTGTGCATAGTTGCGTCCTTCCTCATCTAACTACAAGTACGGGGGCGCCGTGTCATCAGCCGGGTCAGCAGTGACCAGGCGTCCCTCCGCCTCGAAGGACGCAGCCTGCAAATATTGAAGACGATTCGGCTCGAATATAGCCATCCGTGCCGGACCAGGATAATGGTTATACCCCAAAGCCGCCAACTTGATCAAATACCTTTTGCTTGCCAGGCCTACGTTCTCTGGCGCTTCTCAGAGAGTTGAAGCCCTCCAGGGAGCCGGCGGCTCCCTGGAGGATTTCAACCCCGTCATCCCCCCTTACTCCGCCGCGATATCCACAGCGGAGGACTCTTCGATCTCCATCGCCAGGGCCTTGTTGAGCGCCTGCATATACGCCTTGGCGCTGGCGACGATGATGTCCGTATCGACGCCGCGGCCGCTGAACAGGCGACGCCGCGGACGGCCCTGCGCCGTCTCCTTATAGCCCAAGCTCCTGTCCGGCACCTCGATGCGGATGGTCACATCGCCGTTGGCGTCGATCCCCTCGGTCACGGCCTGCACCAGGAACTCCACCAGCGTATTGCTCACGCCGATGACGCGGTTGATGCCTTTGTATACCGCATCGACCGGCCCAGTGCCGAACCCGGCGTCTGTCACCGTCTGACCGGTCTGCGTATTGCGCGCCGTCACCACCGCCGTGGGCACGACATTCATGCCGCACTGCACCTGCACATTGACCAGTTCCCAAATCTCTTTGGGCTGGTAGATCTCGTCGCCGACCAGGGCCTCCAGGTCCGCATCGGTGACGGTCTTCTTCTTGTCGGCCACCTCCTTGAAACGGCGGAATACTTCGTTCAACTCCTCCGCGGTCAGGCGATAGCCCAGCGCTTCCAGCTTGCGCCGCAAAGCGTGCCGCCCGCTGTGCTTACCCAGCACCAGCCGGCTCTGGCTCAGGCCAATAGTCGACGCATCCATGATCTCGTAGGTGCGCTTGTGCTTGAGCATCCCGTCCTGGTGGATGCCTGCCTCGTGGGCAAAGGCGTTCGCCCCGACGATGGCCTTATTGGGCTGGATGACCATGCCCGTGTAGCGGCTCACCATGTCGCTGGCGCGGTGTATCTCAGACGTGACGATGCCGGTCTCCAAGCCATAGACGTGCTGGCGCACAAACAGCGTCATCACCGTCTCTTCCAGGCTGGTATTGCCGGCGCGCTCGCCGATCCCGTTGATAGTGACCTCCATCTGCCGCCCGCCGTTGGTCAAGCCTGCCAGGGTGTTGGCGGTCGCCATGCCCAGGTCGTTGTGGCAGTGAACGCTGAAGATCACATCCTTGCCGCCCGGGACGTTCTCGCGCAGGTGCTTGATCAGGCCGCCGAACTCCTCCGGCGTGGTATAGCCGACCGTGTCCGGGATGTTCAAGGTGGTGGCGCCGGCCTGAATGGCGACCGTCAGCACCTGCACCAGGAACTCGCGGTCGCTGCGGCCCGCATCTTCCGGGCTGAACTCGACATCCTGGCACAGGCTGCGCGCATATTGCACCATATCGCCTACGGTCTCCAGCACCTCATCGCGGCTCATGCGCAGCTTGTGTTCCATGTGGATGTCGCTGGTGGCGATGAAGGTGTGAATGCGCGGGCGCACCGCGCCCTTCACCGCTTCCCACGCTTTGTCGATGTCGTTCTTGTTGGCCCGCGCCAGGCCGGCAATGATCGGCGGCGCGGCCGGCTTGCCGTCCCTGTCGTAGCGCGCCCGGCGCCCGACAGTCTCCGCGATCTGGCGCACCGCGTCCAGGTCGCCGGGGCTGGCTGCCGGGAAGCCGGCCTCCATCACGTCCACGCCCAGCCGCGCCAGTTGGTGGGCGATATCCAGTTTTTCCTGGGTATTGAGCGTAGCGCCGGGACTTTGCTCGCCGTCGCGCAACGTCGTGTCAAACACGACCACGCGGCTGCCGTGGGCAATCTCGCGCGCGTAGGCGGCGATATCTTCGATAGCAAACTGGGCTGCGTCTACGGCAGGCTCCTCGCTCGCCGCATCGTCCATGCCATTGTCGTTGTCGTTAAACTCGGTGGTCATACCGTAAACTCCTCAGGGTGTGATGGCGAAATTGCTTGGTGAATTCGATATTCCCGCCCCGCGCCGGGCGGGGCGCTTGCTAAGGCCGCTAAGGTCATCTTCCATTCGCCCACCCCCTTTCCGCTGTGGCAAGGGACCGTGCCGGCGGACGTGCGTCCGCGACAGGCCCTTGCCTGCGTGCAAAAGCCGCCGGCCCAATCGCGGGCCTAAACCTCTTTCGCATTGAGGAAAGTCATCATGCGGCGCAGTTCCTTGCCGACCTGTTCGATCTGCTGGTTCTGCTCCTGATTGCGCCGGGCATAGAACTGCTTGCCGCCGCCGTGATACTCGTCCATCCACTCCTCGGCGAAGGCGCCGGACTGAATCTCAGCCAGGATCGACTTCATGTTCTGGCGCACCTCGTCGGTGATGATGCGCTGGCCGCTCTTGTAGTCGCCCCACTCCGCCGTATCGCTCACGCTGAAGCGCATATAGTTTAGGCCGCCCTGGTACATCAGGTCTACGATCAGCTTCAACTCGTGCAGACATTCGAAATAGGCGATCTCCGGCTGGTATCCCGCCTCGACCAGCGTCTCGAAGCCGGCCTTGATCAACTCGCTCACGCCGCCGCACAGCACGGTCTGCTCGCCGAACAGGTCGGTCTCCGTCTCTTCGGCGAAGGTGGTTTCGAGCACGCCCGCCCGCGTGCTGCCGATGCCCTTGGCATAGGCCAGCGCGTTGGCAAGGGCCTTGCCGCTGGCATCCTGGTGGACGGCGACGAGCGCAGGCACGCCCGACCCTTCCGTAAAGACCTCGCGCACGCGGTGTCCCGGCGCCTTGGGCGCGACCATCGACACATCAACCGACGCGGGCGGCTGAATAAAGCCGAAGCGAATGTTGAAGCCGTGCGCAAACATCAGCGTGTCGCCCGCCTTCAGGTTGGGCGCGATGTCTTCCTCGTACACCTTCCCCTGGATCGGGTCCGGCAGCACCATCATGATCATGTCCGCCTCGGCGGCGGCGGCAGCGTTGGTCATCACCTTCAGCCCCGCAGCCTCGGCAACGGGCCAACTCTTGCTTCCCTCATACAGACCGACGCGTACATCCAGGCCGCTGTCCTTCAAGTTGAGCGCGTGGGCGTGTCCCTGGCTGCCGTAGCCGATAATAGCGATCTTCTTCCCCTGCAACAGAGATAAGTCCGCCTGGTTCTCATAATAAATCTTCGCCATGAGATGCTTTGCCTTCCGTTCTGCACTTTACGTTGAATTTGAATGCGGATTTCGCTCCGCCACATAGACCGCCAAATAGATGCGGCATCTTTGCCGCATTCGTTTTTTGTCACGCGGCGCCCTTGCCGCACACATTCTGCCGGCTACACGCCGCCCGTAGTCAGGCGCTCCTCGTCCATGTTCTCATAGCCGTTGGCGCGCGCCCGCCACACAGCGGTGCTGCGACGGTGCTTGCGTTCGGTCATCCCGCGCACCACAGCCACGCGCCCCGTGCGCACCATCTCGATAATGCCGAAGTTGTTGAGCAGTTCGATCAAAGAGTCCACCCGGTCTTCCGAACCGACGATCTGCACGACCATGCTCTCCAGCGCCACGTCTACGATCTCGCCGCGGTAGATGTTGACCATCTGCACGATATCGGAGCGCGTCTCTGCATTGGTCTGTACGCGGATCAGGGCAAGCTCGCGGACGACGGAGGGCTTGCTGCTGATGTCCTCTACCCGCGTCACGTCGACCACCTTGCGCATCTGGCTGATCACCTGGTCTACCATGCGCTCGTTGCCGTCGACGACGAACGTCATGCGGCTGATGCCCGGCGTCTCGCTGTGGCTGACCTGTAGACTATCGATGTTGAAGTTGCGCCGGCGCAACATGCCGGAAACGCGGTTGAGCACACCGGGCTTGTCGCGCATCCACGCGATGAGTGTGTGTTTCATGCTCTCTTCTCTCGCTTTCTTCTGGCTTACCAACTGGGTTCCACACCGCTAAAGCCCTGCACCACCGTCGGCTTCGGGCGGCGGATCATCTGGTCCACGGCTGCGCCGGAGGCCACCATCGGGTAGACGTTCAGTTCTTCCTTCACGCGGAAATCGATCAAAAACGGCCCCGGCGTTTCAAGCGCCTGCTTAAAGGCGCCGGACACATCTTCCGGCTTGCGCACTGCCAACGCGGGGATGCCGTAGGCGTCCGCCAGTTTGACGAAATCGGGCGCGACAATGGGCGTGCCGACGTAGCGTTTCTCATAGAACAACTGCTGCCACTGGCGCACCATACCCAGGAACCCGTTGTTGATGATGGCGATCTTCACGGGCAGATCGCGCTCCTGCTTCAACACGGCCAGTTCTTGCAGCGTCATCTGGAAGCCGCCGTCGCCCACCACGGCCCACACTAGCCTGTCCGGGTAGGCCATCTGTGCGCCGATAGCCGCGGGCAGCGCATAGCCCATCGTCCCCAGCCCGCCGCTGGTCAGCAGTTGGCCGGAGAATTCATGCACGAAGTATTGGCTTTCCCACATCTGGTGCTGGCCCACATCGGTGACGATGATGGCCGGGCCGCGCTCGGTATCTTTCGTACTGTGCCAGAGCTGGCGAATCACGTAGGGCGGAATCAACTCGTCGACCTCGTAGTTGATGATGTCGGTTTGCCCCGAGTCCTCGCGCCAAACGTTCAGTTCCGTCAGCCAATCCGGATGCTTGCGCTCCTCGATCAGCGAGAGCAGTGCGGGCAGGGTCTCGCCCAGATTGCCGATCACGGGCAGATCGGGCACCACATTCTTGCCCACCTCGGCCTTGTCCAGTTCAAAATGGATGATCTTGGCCTGCTTGGCAAAGCGGTCCAGGCTGCCGGTAATGCGGTCGTCGAAACGCATACCCATTGCGATCAACACATCACAGCCTTGCACCGCGCGGTTGGCATACGCCTCGCCGTGCATGCCGCCCATGCCCAGGCTGAGCGGGTGCGATTCGGGGATGTCGCCCGCGCCCAAGAGCGTGGTCACCACGGGGATTTCAGCTCGTTCGACCATCTCCAACAGCTCGCGGCTGACGCCCGCCAGCTTGATGCCATGTCCCGCCAAAATAAGCGGCCGCTCGGCCCGGTTGATCAGGTCGGCGGCCTGCTGAATCTTGGACATATCCACTGTCGGCCACGGCTCGAATCCGGGCAGATCGATCGCCATGTCATAGCGGAACTCGCCCGTGGCGTTCTGCACATCCTTACAGATGTCAATCAACACAGGGCCGGGGCGACCTTCGCGTGCGATGTAGAAGGCCTCCTTCAAGATCATGGGCAACTCGCTCACGTCGGTGACCAGGTAGTTGTGCTTGGTCACCGGCTGCGTCACGCCGACCACGTCCGATTCCTGGAAGGCGTCCGTGCCCAGCAAGTTGGTCGGCACCTGGCCGGTCACCGCAACAACGGGAACACTGTCCATCAAGGCGGTCGCCAGGCCGGTGACCAGATTGGTGGCCGCAGGCCCGCTCGTGCAGATGCACACGCCCACCCGTCCGGTAGCGCGGGCGTAGCCGTCGGCCATATGCGCCGCGCACTGTTCATGACGCACCAATACGTGGTGAATCTTGCCCGCCGCCTCATAAGACGCCAGCGCGTCGTAGGTCGGCAGAATGGCCCCGCCCGGGTGTCCAAATACAGTGTTGACCCCCTCGCGCACAAAGGCCTCCCAGACCATCTGAGCGCCCGTCATCGGAATCGATTCTTCCGCTGCGGAAGCCTGCTGTCCGTCCAGATTCGCTTCGGTCATGGCACGTTCTCCTTACCTTCCTTGATATAAAAAGACCCTTCCCGGGTTGGGAAGGGTCTACAGTGACCTATCGGCGCTGCGACTGCTTCGGGCCTAAGGCGCTTCTCCAACCGGCATCGGCTTCTGGACGCTAATGATTACGGCCAGAAGCTCTACAAGTACGAGGAGTACAATGACGGTTGAGATGTTGCCTAATAGGTCCATTGGGCAGACGATCTTGTCACAAATTGTTCGCCGAGACGCCGGCTGCGCACTCTGCACAACCGAAAACCAACGCTTTGCCTAAAAAACTGCTGCAAAGTATACCGAACGAATCGGCTGCTTGTCAACTGCGTTTTACGCTTTCGCGCGCAAACGCCTACGCCGTAACCAAATCCGTCCGCACCGGGCGCCCGTCCTCCGCCGCCGAAGCGCGGATCGCGTCCCACAGCCGCGCCATGCGCAGACCGATCTCCGGCGGGCACGGGTTTGCGATCTCTCCGGTGCGCACCTTGAGGAATTGCTGCCACTGGCCCAACGAAGGCGGTGTGCGCACCGGCCGCAGCATATCCTGCCCGGCGCGCTGCACCTGCAGCCGTTCGCCCCACACGCCCGTGCGCAAAATGCCTTCCGTGCAGATAACGCGCACATCCGACGAGCAAGATCGCACCGTATCGCCGCAGCCGTTGAGCGTCGCCAGCACGCCCGAACCCGTGCGCGCCATGACCGCGCCTAGGATGTCAACCGGCGCGCCCCGGTTATCCAGCCAAGCCGCCACCTCTACGAAATCCTCTCCGGCCAGGTCGACCACCGTATTGAGCAGGTGCGCGCCCGTGTCGAACATGAAGCCGCCGCCCGACATCTCCGGGACCTGCCGCCATTTGCCCGCGGTCAGGAGTTTCCAGTTCTGCCAGACCGTCGCGCTGATATTGAGGATGTCGCCCAACTCCCCGCTGTGCAGCATCCTCGCCGCCTTGCGAATCTGCGGCGACAGGCTGCCGTTAAACGAGACGACCAGCAGCCGCCCCGTGCGGTCGCGCGTCTCGATCAGGCCCAGAGCCTCCGCCGCGTTCATCACCATCGGCTTCTCCAGCAGCACATCCACGCCTGCTTCCATACACGCCTTGGCCTGGTCATAATGCAGCGCGTGCGGGGTGATGATGAATGCCGCGTCCAGCCGCCCCTCATACTCACGCAGCAGTTTGTCCAGGTCCGGCGCATTCGGCGGCGGCGGCGCGCCGGCCTCGGCAAAAACCTGGCAAAACGCCTCGTAGGCTTCCTCCGATGGCTCACAGATCGACGCAATTTGCGTCGTGTCTTGCTGCTGCAAGATGCGCCGCACGTGATGGCGCGCCATGCCCCCACACCCAATCATCGCCATGCGGACCGGCGTCGACTCCGTTTTCATTTTTCTCTCTGTTCTAAATTGGCGCGGAAGACCGGCAAATTGGGGCTTCCGCCGGCGGATAGTTGCTATACATAAACCGGTTGTGCCAGGTGAGAACTACATATGATGGGCTAGCCACTATCATCAAGAGGCTTGCCGCAATGCGGACATATGGCAGGCGTATTACTTCGCCGCCTATGTATCTCGTCAGCAAATCCAGAGGCAAGAATGCCGGCTGGTAATGCGAATAGGCCAATGCCCAATACTGCAATGGCTGCCCCCAGGACCTTGCCGAGCGGGGTAATAGGATAGACATCACCATAGCCCACAGTAGTCAATGTTGCTACACCCCACCATAGGGCAGCGGGGATGCTCGGAAAGTTATCTGGCTGAATTGGATTCTCCAAGTAGTACATCAAACTAGAAGCCACAACCAGCAATATCCCGCCAATGTACAGGCAAATGAATATCTCTTCTTTCTTCTCGCGAATAACTGCCTTGAGGAGCAAGAGCGCCTCTGAATACCTCCCGATCTTAAATGCTCGGACTAAACGTGTCAGCCTCAAAATCCGTAGGAATCTCAGATCGATTGGTACGATCATGGGCAGATAGAACGGCAATATCGCGAAAAGATCAACCAACGCCATTGGGCTGACAGCGTATCTCAACCTCCCAAGTACAGGATGGCGGTAACGTTCGTCTTTCGTACACACCCACAGCCGCAATACGTATTCCACTGAGAAAAGAACGACTGAAAAAATCTCAAACCTATTCAAGAACTGCTGATGTTGCTCGGCGACTTGGGTCACAGTCTCCGCAGCAAATGCGATCACATTTGCCAGAATCAGAGTGACAATAAAGATGTCGAATCCTCTGCTAAAGGCGTCATCGTAGTTGGCTGGTTCTAGTATCTCATAAGTGCGCTGCTTGATCGTTTTCATCGGGTTCACTCTTCACAAGTTACGGTGAGGTTTTGGGCGATGAAATCGCAGTAGCGGCCACAAGGCGTCCTACTGCTATAAAATGCGTTGTATCTGGTCCCTGTTCTGCTCTTTGGCGCGGAAGACCGGCAAATTGGGGCTTCCGCCGGCGGATAGTTGCTATACAATGATAAGCGGATTGTGCCGCGCGGCGGAAAATCTACGCCGGATCAGATCGGCCAAGCCCGCCGCCCAAGCCAAAGGAGGCCCCCATGTTTCGATGGTTCGCACGCGCCGTGCTTCTGAGCGCGCTCTTGCTTGCAGGCTGTCCCGCGCCGGCGCCCGTCCCCGCCGCCCTGCCGGATGAAGCCCCTTACCTCGCCCAACGCGAGCAGATGGTCACGACCCAAATCGAACAGCGCGGCGTCAGCGATGTCGCCGTACTGAACGTGCTGCGCACCGTGCCCCGCCATCGCTTCGTCCCGCCAGACCTAATCGACCAGGCTTACGCCGATCACCCCCTGCCCATCGGCTACGGGCAGACCATCTCCCAGCCCTACATCGTCGCCCTCATGTCCGAAGCGCTCCAAGTTCGCCCCGGCGACAAGGTGCTGGAGATCGGCACGGGCAGCGCCTACCAGGCCGCGGTCCTGGCCGAACTCGGCGCGGAAACCTTCACCATCGAGATCATCCCGGAACTGGCGAATCAAGCGGCGGATCGCCTGAAGGAGTTGGGCTACACAGAAGTACAGGTGCGCAACGCCGACGGCTACTTCGGCTGGGAAGAGCACGCCCCCTTCGACGCCATCATCGTCACCGCCGCGCCCGACCACCTGCCCCAGCCGCTCGCCAACCAACTGGCCGAAGGCGGGCGCCTGGTCGTGCCCATCGGCCCGGTCGGCAGCGTCCAGACGCTCTGGCTATTCGAGAAGCGCGACGGCGAGCTAGAGGCGACCAATCTCGGCGCGGTCAGTTTCGTCCCCTTCACGCGCGCCGCCGGCGACTGACGCACGCGCATCCGCGCGCCCAATCGCGGGCAACGCCAGCCACGCGCCGCCATAACAGGCCGCACCCAGCAGCAGCACCGCAGCGAAGCCCGCGCTCAAGGAAATGATCGCGGCCAAGACGCCCGACACCACCGACGCGCAGCCGTTCACCGCCCAAGCCCACGGCGTCAGGTCCGGCGCGGCGCGCTCCAGCCAGGCGATGCCCCTGGGGAAGGGCATGCCCATCAGCACGGCCAGCGGCCCCAACAGCAGCGCGGCCACGCCCGCACGCGCCAGCAGCGGCCAGCCCAATGCGATCTCCGCAAACCAGGCCGTCACAAAAGGCGTCGCCAGCGCACACGCCACCAGCGCGGCGAACAATGCCGGATGCCCCGCCCATTTGCGTCGCGCCAACAGGCTGCCGATGCTGGAAAAGATCAACAGCGTCAGCACCACGGCGGCGAATGCATAGCTGGGATGGCCCAACAATAAAATCCAGCGCTGGATCAAGGGAATCTCCACCAGCAGAAACGCCAGCCCCAGCAGCGCGAAATACGCCAGCGCGCGCAGCCGCACCCCGCGCTCCGCAGGCGAACGCGCCTCGCCGCCCCGTCGTGCAAAGGCCAGCGGCGCCACAATCAACCCCGTGCTGAGCAGCAAGGCCAGCGCCAGCATCGCCAGCAGGACGAAGTAGCCGCTGCCGCCGAAGGGCTGCCAGGTGCGGCCCAACGTCGCCAGCACGTCGGGCGTCTGTCGCCAGCGGAAAAAGTGGAAGAAGAAGGGGTGATCGTCAGTCGTCGGCGCGACCGCGAACGGATACTGGCGGTAAAAGGCGCCGCGGTCGCCCTGCAGCAGTTCACGCGCCGCCGCGTAATAGAGAGGCTCCGGCAGCCGGTTATAGCGATTCGCCTCGTCCGCGGCAAGGTCCGGCATCCATACCAGGTCGAAACGGCGCTCCGCGGCGAAAGCGCGCACAGCCGCCAACTCGTCCTCGCTCCAGCCGCGCGGCTGCGCCAGAACCGTCAGGGTCTGGATGCCGCGATAGGCGACGAGGCGATCTGCCGCCGGGCCGAAACCGCTGCGCTCCAGCGCCTCGGCCGCCGTCGCCAGCAGTCGCACCTCCTCGCTGGGCGGCAATTGCAGCCAGCGCGTCGCCACGAGGATGCCGTCCGGCTCCAGCCGCGCCAGCATATCGGCCAGCGCCTGCACCGTCAGCATGTACGTCTCCGCCAGGCTATACGCGCCGCTGGTAACCGGCTCATACGCGTCCGTCAGCGGCAGCGCAACCACGTCGTAATGCGCCCGCTCGCGATGCGCAAAGACCCGCCCTGTCTCCAGGACGGCTGTCACACGCGGGTGGGCATAGACATCGTACTCGCCTGCGGTCGCCGCCACCGCCCGGCGCACGAGGCGATTGCCCAGCGCCGCCGTTACCTGCTCCGCGCCGCCCGCCAACGCCTGCATCACCGCCAACCCCGCGCCCGGCTCCAGCACCAGCACGCGCGCATCGGGCCGCAACGCGTAAGCGACAGCCTCCGGCAGATAGCCCGCGGCCGCAAACGCCTCCGGCTCGACCAGCGTCACCGGCAGCATCGCCCCGGCATCCAGCGCCAGGCCATGCTGCGGCGGCGGGTTGTCGCCATAGGCGTAGCTCAGCCCGGGAAGCTGGCGCGTGCCCGCATCCTGCATCACGTCAACGCGGCCGATCTCATCCCACGCGCCGAAGATGCGCGCGCTGCCGGGATATTGCCGCGCATACGACAGCCCCTTATAAGGCGAGATCGTCAGGCCGATATCCGCCCGGCCTTGCATATTGCGCACGCCCAACGTCGCAAAACCCAACGCCAGCGCAGCCAGCAACGCGCCCGTGGGCACGCGCAGCCGGCCCGAAAACGCCGGCAGCAGCGCCAGGCCGGCCGCGGCCATCACCGCGCCGGGCACGCCTGCCAACCGCAACATGCCCAACGCCAGCAGCGCGCCCAGCGCCGACCCGGCCAGGTTGGCCGCATAGACCGCGTGGCTGCGCCCGCCGCTCTGCGCCAGCGCCGCGCCGACGCCCAGGCCGCCGCACAAAAACGGCCCGGTCAACGCCAGATAGTAGAGGAGGAAATAGACGATCTGCCGCCGCTGCCAGGCGATGCTGTAGCTGTCAAACGGCAGCCAGTTGACGACCGCATAGCTGAGGCCCGCGCTGCACGCAAAAGCCGCGCCCGCCAACGGCAACAGCCGCGGCAATGGCAGAACTCGCAACCGCGGGGACAGACTGAGCAGCGTGCCGCTCGCGCCGAAACCGAGCAGCGCCAGGCTCACCACCAAGAAGGCGAAGTGGTAGAACTGGGCTACGGCCAGCAGCCGCAACAGCGCCCCTTCCAGCAACAGCGTCGCAGCCGCCAACGCCGCCACATCGGCATAGACGCGGCGCGGCAAAGAGCGTGTATTGGCCTGGCCCTGCGCCATGACGCTGACCCGTTCGCCTGTGCGGGCCGTTCCAGCCCGCTAGAGGATACACGTGCGGCGTTGCAACAGCGGCTCGTGCTGAGGCTGTTCAGTCACGACCTCACCGCCCTCCAGCCGAAGCCAGGTGCGGAAGTCGCGCACGCCTTCCCGGAGTTGAATCAGCCGCGCGCCGCGCGTAAAGCCCTGGCGTCCATAGGTGTTGAAACCTGTGGCGCGGCCATAACAGAGCCGGATGCCGTACAGTTCGCCCTCGAAATCGTTCACATGGTCATGCCCGACGAACGTGCCCATCACGTCGCCGGCCTCGTGCAGCGCGGCGTAGAATCCCGTGTTGATCAGCGGGCAGCAAACCGGCTCGAACTTGTGCCCATAACAAACATGCAGGTCCCACGCCTCGTTGTATTCGGACAGCGGAATATGAAAAAAGGCGAGTGCAGGCAGCGGCTCGCCGCCGTTCGCCGCGGCCAACGCTTGCGCCGTCTGCAAGTACCATGCGATCTGGTCGCGCCGCACCCAGCCGTACCCCCCGATCTTGGTCTCGGCGTAGCTGTTGGAGTCGAGGAAGTAGAGCGTCGCCGCCGTTTTCTCGCCGCCGGCGGAGCGGACGGGCAACACGTAGTTGCCGACGCCGGACACGTCCGCCGGCCCCGCCTGCGACAGGCAGTACGGCAGCGTGCGCTGCAATGCCATCAACTCGGCGCGGGTCATCGTGCCCTCGTCGTCGTGGTTGCCGAAGACCGCGGCCCACGGAATGCCCCGCCCCACAAGCGGCGCAACGGCATAGCGCCAAGCCGCGGCCGGGTCCCGGCTGTGCTTGCCGTCGATCACATCGCCCGTCAGGACGGCCAAGTCGGGCTGCTCCGCATCTAGGACGTCCGCCATCAGGGCGACGGTCTGCGCGTCGGCCGGTTCGCCGTTCTGAACATGCAGGTCGGTGAACTGCGCGATAGTAAATGCGCCGTCCGCCCGGAACCGCAGGTCTGCTTGCATATCACCCTCGCTCAATTGCGCCCAGCCGGGCGACTCAGTTGCGCTCGGCCAAAAAGTAGATCAGGTCCACATCGCCCGACGAATAGCCCATCTCGGTCAGCAGAAGGGCCGCCTCAGCCCGGTGTTGCGTGCCGTGGTTGACTACATGCGCCAAGATCTGCCACAGGACCCGCTCAAACTCGACGCCCTTGGTATTGGCGTAACGCACCGTACCCGACAGCTCGGCGTCGTTCAGCCCCGCCACATAAGCGCGCATGGCCTGCTCCTCCGCCTGCCAGCGCGTGCGCAGGGCGTCCAGCGTCGGGTAGTCGTTCGGGTCCAACCCCTGTCGCGGCGACTTGCGTTCCTCGCAGCGCATCCGCCATAACCATTCCGCGCTCATGGTATGGATGAGCGCGCGCAGGATTGCCTGCCAGCTCAACGAAGCCGACAAATCGCGCTCGCCTTCCAGGGCGCGCTGGGCCGCATCCAAGACGCGCGCAAGCGCCCAATAGTTGTAGTCGATCAACAGCAGCATGTCGTCACGTTTCACCGTCCCCCCTTTCGCCGGCGGCGATGCGCGCCGGCCTTGCTCGCTCAGTTCACGCGTACATCCGCCGGCGAGGACGCTTCCTCACCGGCCCCGTCGATGCGCGCCAGCACCTGGCGCAGCACCGCTTCCTCCTCCGGCGTAATATTTACCAGAGGCATGTCGTCTTCGTTGAGGATAGCCTGCCCCAGCTTGCTGCGCGCCAACATGCGCAGGTCTTCCTCCATCGGGTCGAGCAGGCGATGGTCCTCCACAATGCGCCCGTCGTGCATGCGCACGATGCGCTGCGTCGCCTGCGCCACGCGGCGGTCGTGCGTCACCACCAGCACAGTCGTGCCCTGCGTCCGGTTGAGCTCGCCCAGCAGCGCCATGATCTCCTCACCGCTCTGGCTGTCGAGCGAACCGGTCGGCTCGTCCGCCAGGATCAGCCGCGGGTTGTTCGCCAGGGCGCGCGCCACGGCGATGCGTTGGCGCTGCCCGCCGGAAAGCTGGCTGGGCATATGGTCGGCGCGATCCTCCAAACCGACTAGCCTGAGCAAGTCCAGAGCGCGAGCGCGGCGTTTGTGCGCGCCGACGCTCTGTCCCTGCATGGGCGTCTCTACGTTCTCGCGCGCGGTCAGGGTCGGCAGCAAGTTGTGCAGTTGAAAAACAAAGCCGACCGTCTGTGCACGAAACGCGTCCACGTTCTTGAGCCGGGCCAGGTTTTCGCCCGCGACCCACACTTCGCCCTCGGTGGGCTGGTCCAGCGCGCCGATCATGTTGAGCAGCGTGCTCTTGCCGCAGCCGCTCGGCCCCATGATCGCCAGGAACTCGCCTTCCTCCACCGTCAGGTCAACCCCGTCCAGCGCATGGACGGCAGTTTCGCCGCTGCCGTATACTTTTGTCAACCCGCTGATACGGATCAGTTGCTCCCGCATGGGCGCTTCCTCGCTGCGATCAGGGGGCCGCAATGTTCACGAACGCGGTCATCCCCCAACGCAGGCTTTCGTCCAAATCCTCAACGTCGATCTCAACAGTATAGTTCGTGCTGCCCTGTTCGGTGCTGCTGATCGGCGCAATCCTCGTGATCGCGCCTTGAAAGATGCGGTCGGGCAAGGCGTCGAACGTTACCTCGACCGGCATGCCCGTGTGCAAACGGACCACATCCGTCTCGCGCAGATCGGTCGTCTCGACGTGCATCCGGCTTGGATCGCCCATACGGATGGCGATCTGCCCCGGGGCTGCCGTCTCGCCGGGCCGCAGGTTGATCGTCCCGATCTGCCCGGCAAAGGGCGCTGTGATGCGGCTTAGGTCGAGCCGGGCTTGCGCCGAAGCCAGCGCAGCCTGCGCCGATTGCAGCCGGGCTTCGGCCATGGCGACATCCTCGGCAGTCGCGCCGGCCAACAGCCGGTCGAGCGAGGCCTGCGCGCCGGCCAAGCCGGCCATCGCAGATTGCACGGTCGCTTCCGCCGCCGGCGCGCGGCTTCTCGCCGCTTCCACCTGCTCGCGCGCCGCTTCCACATGGCCGCGGGCGACCGCGAGTTGCTCCGGCGTGGCCCCCTGCTTCACCAAGTCCAACTTGGCGTTGGCCGCTTCCAGCGCGGCGGTCGCCTGCTGCAACGCCATCGCCTCCGGCCGCGCGGCGATGTTCGGGTCCCCGCGCACCAAGTTATACGCGGCCTGGGCCTGGTTCACCCCGGCCTGGGCAATGCTCGCCTCTGCCAGCGCCGCGTTCAGTTCCGCCGCAGTAGGGTGGCTGGCAAGCTCGGCGTATTCCCGTTCGGCGATAGTCGCCTGGGTCTCGGCGAGTTCGATGGCCGACTGCGTTTCCAACATCTGGCCCGCCGCCTGGGCGACCTGCGCCTCGGCCGCGGCCACCTGCGCGCGCGCGGCCGCGATCTCGGCGGCAGTGGCGCCGGCTAACAGCTTATCCAGCGCGGCCTGCGCCTCGTTCACCTGCGCCGCGGCCATCTGCGCCTCGCTCTGCAAAACGGCGTTATCCAACTCCAGCAGCAAAGCGCCGGCCTCCACCCAATCGCCCTCTGCCACGGATATGTGGGCCACGGTCCCGCTGTTACCTGTACTGAGGTCGGCCCACAGCAGCGGTTCCAGCTTGCCGGAGGCCCAGATGATGTTCGCCATCTCCGCCAGCGCAGCCGCCGCCTCTCGCTCCGCATCCGTCTCCTCCGGGGCCGGGGCGAAATAGGTTGAATAAGCCCACCAGCCGATGGCGACCGCTATGACGATAACGACAACTATGACAATCGTGCGCTTCATCGCAACAACTCCCGTCGACGGGATGAACCGGCGAATTGATAAATCAGTCCCCGCGCACAGCGCACGGGATGCAAGGCGCTCGAACCTGCCCCTTCAGACTCCCTCTTCGCGCGCCCTACTCATAACGCAGCGCCTCTACGGGCTGCAGTTTGCTCGCCCGCCACGCCGGGTAGATGCCGCCGAGCAAGCCCAGCAACAGCGCCAACGCCGTCGCCGTCAAGAAGGTCCCAGGCGACCATTCGGCGCGCAGGAAGCCATTCATATAGGGAAGCCTGACCAGCAGCGCAAGCATGATCACGCCCAACGCCGACCCGAACAGCGCCGCGGTCAGACAGAGGTAGAGGCTCTCCTGCATGATCTGGCTGAGGATGCGCCAGCGCCGCCACCCCACCGCGCGCAGCGTCCCGATCTCGCGCGTGCGCTCGTAGATCGCCATGATCATGGTGTTGGCGACGACCACGCCGCCCACGATCATCGCCAACATGCGGATGGCATCGGTCATGGCGCGCATCGACTCCATGTCATTCGTGTTCTGGGCGAATTCACTGCTCAAACTGGCGCGCGCGTCCGGAAAACGCTGGTTGATCGCTTCGATCACAGCCGGCGCCTGGCTCGGCTCTTTCACATCCACGAAGATGAACGTCACCGAACGCGGACGGCCCAACAGACGTTGCGCCTCGCGCAGGGCTAACGTACCGCCGCCATCCTCGAAGGCGTTGCCCGTCTCCGTGATACCCACAACCCGGTAACGGTTCTCGTTGATGGCGAACGTGTCGCCGACGCCGACCTTGTACGTATCGGACGCAATCATACCCAGCACGATCTCGTTCGGCCTCTGGATGTAGCGCCCCTCGGCCAGCTTATAATGCCTCATGGCCGTCGAATTCGGGTCCAATCCGCCGAACATAAAGAAGGGCAATTCTTCCGACATGATAAAGCCCAGCACGAACGGGCTGGCGGATTCGACCTGGGGCATTGCCTGGATGGCGCGCACCACGCGTTCATCCAGGCTGCTGAGGCTCATGTCGGCTACATCGCGCTGCATCACCGTCAGGCTGCCGGCGCTGCCGCTGCCTGCCAATCCGTTGAGTTCACTCATCATGCCGTCGACCAGCCCCCCCAACATGACCAACGTCGCCACGCCGATGCCGATGCCGGACGCCGAGATCAGCGTGCGCGTGCGCCGCCGCCACAGGTTGCGAAAGCCCTGGCTGCCCACGCGCGCCAACAGCCCGGTCGAGCCTTCGGCCGCGCCGCCCTCATAGCGCAGCGCCTCCACCGGCTGCAGATTGGCCGCAGTCCAGGCAGGAAAGAGGCCCCCGATGACGCCGAGGCCCAAAGCGGTAACAAGGCCCTGCACGAAAATGCCGGGCGTAAACACCCCTTCGAAGAAGGCCCCCACACCAGGAATTCGCCCCGCCAGCCAGGCCAGCGCTGCACCGAGGACTATGCCCAACAGGCCGCCGACCAGGCTAAGGCCAATCGACTCGCCCAGAATCATGTACAGCACCCGGTTGCGGCTCCACCCCACGGCGCGCAGCGTGCCGATCTCGCGCGTGCGCTCTTTCACGCTCATCACCATGGCGCTCATCATGCCCAGCCCGCCGATCAGGATAGCGATGGCGGCGATGCTCCAGGCGAAGGCCTGCAACATGCCGCTCCACTGCTCGCTGACATCGTAGTCGCTGGCGGTGCTCACCGTCAGATCGCTGTCCAAGTTGGCGATGCGCTGCTTGACCTGCTCAATGTCGGCGCCGGGCCGCACCCCAACCTGAAACAAGCTGACCTGCCGCGGCTTCTGCACGATGTTCTGGCCGTCTTCCAGCGTCACCACGCCGCCGGACTCCTCCATGCCCTGTCCGGTCTCGTAGATGCCCACGATGCGATAGGGCACGCCGTTGAGGCGCAGCGTGTCATCCACTCGCTTCTTCAGCGCGTCCGCCGCCCGTCGCCCGATGGCGATCTGCTTAGGGCCGGTCACGGGCTTGCCCTCGACGACGCGGTAATGCTCCATGGCGACGCTGCCCGGCTCGTAGCCGTAGACTAGGAAGTAGGGTGTGTCGCCCACTGCGATCCAGCCGAAGACACCGCCGTCCACATTCGTTACACCGGCGACAGTCTCAATGCGCGGGCCGAGGGTTTGATCCAAGTTGCTAAAGGCGACGTCCAAGGAGTTGGCCTGTGTGATCAACAGGGCGTTGCTGACGCCGATGACGCTGCCGTAGTTGACCGCCATGCCCTTGGCCATCGCGCCCAAAGAGACCACGGCCGCGACGCCAATGGCGATGCCGATCACCGTCAACAGGCTGCGCGTGGCTCGCCGCAACAGATTCTTGAGGATCATGTTCTTGCCTCTCTGTGCAACTGCCCGCTAACTGCGTGAGAACATAGCAGCTATGCGTGCTCATACGCAAGCATAGACCAGCGCTCACATTCTGTAAAAACTATACGGAGCCGTCTCATCCCCGGTCGCGGGGATACCCTGCTTACTGTAACAGGCGCTTGAGCGCCGGGTAGAGCGGCGCCAGGTGGGCCAACAGCGAGCGGGTGACAGGAGTGAAATAATGCCGCGCATCCCACACCATTTTGAGCGTGCGCGTCAGCGGCTCGCCGGCGATGGGCACGGTGCGCAGCGCGCCGTACGCCTCCTCGTCGCGCACGGCATATTTAGGCATTATCGTCAGGCCCGCGCCCGCGGCCACCGTCCGCTTGATCGACTCCATATTGTCGAACTCGGCGCCGATGCGCGGGGTAACCTGATGTCGGCGCAACATCTGGTCGAGCCAGACGCGCGACTGGCTGGCCGGCTGGCGCATGATGAAGACGCGTCCGTCCAACTCCGCCATCGTCACCTCGGCGCGCGGCCAGAACTCGTGGCGCGGGCCGACGACCACATACTGCACGATGGTCTCCAGGCGCTGCACGCCCAGTTTCGCCTCTGCGCCGGCCTCCAACTCGCCCTCTACAAAGCCGATGTCGGCGCGACGGGCAAAGACGTCCGCCACAATCTGGGATGTGATGCGGGTTTCCAGCAGCGCGGTCAGCTTCGGATGCTGCTCGCGAAAAGTGTGCACCCACTCGCTGAGCACATAGATGCTCACGCCGGGCGTCGCCTCGACCAGCACCTGCCCGCCATCTAGGTTGGCGACGTCAGTCACAGCGTTTTTGGCCTCCGCCGCCAGCCGCAGAATGCGCTGCGAATAGTCGAACAGGGCGACGCCGCCCGGCGTCAACGTTGCCCCGCGCCGGCCGCGCACGAACAGCTTCGCGCCAAGGCTGCGCTCCAGGTCCCTGATGTGCTGGCTCACACCGGACTGCGTCATCAACAGCCGCTGCGCCGCCGCGCTGAAGCTGCCTTCCTCTACCACGCATTCAAAGATCTCCAACTTGTGCAAGTCCAACATGGCGCCTCTTCCATAAGCAATTACTTATGCCAATTATAAGCGATGCGGGGTGTCTCCTGCAACGTTTCTCGCATATACTTAGCCCTGTGTTGAGCGAAAACAGCCGCCGGCATTCCGGCGGATTGCCGTAGAGAAGGGGAGATGCTATGTCGCGCAGAAAAGTGCAGAAGCAGACACAGGGGAATAGCCGTATGATGTCCATCATTATCGCCATTGCCGTCCTCGCCGTAGCGGCATTCTTCATTCGCATGCAGATGCAGAGCGGGAGCGTCTCCGGTCTCACCGCGCTGCAGCGCATCGCCCCGCAGCAGTACCAGGCCGACTTCATGGCGCCGGCTCGGCCGCATTTCCTGGTAGACGTGCGCACGCCCGCCGAGTTCGCCGGCGGTCACATCGAAGGCGCGGTCAACATCCCGTTGGACTCGCTGGCACAGCGCCTGGACGAAATCCCGCAAGATCAGCCTGTAGTCGTCTACTGCCGCTCCGGAAATCGCAGCGCTACCGCCGCGCGCCAGCTTGCTCAGGCCGGCTACACCGACATATACGATCTGGGCGGCATCATTGCCTGGCAGAACCAGGGTCTCGCCCTGCAGACGCCGCGCTGACGTTTCGGCGCGGTCTGCATACGCTAGGGAGAGGACCCAATATGCTGCTCAAGTATTTCTACGACCCGAAGCTGGCCCAGGCGTCCTACATGGTCGGCTGCGCGAAGACCGGCGAAGCCTTGGTCGTCGACCCGAACCGGGAGATCGACCAGTACCTAAAAGCGGCGAAGCAGGAGGGCCTGCGCATCACCCATGTCACCGAGACCCACATCCACGCCGACTACGTGAGCGGCAGCCGCGAACTGGCCGCAGCCACAGGCGCCATGCTCTTCCTCAGCGACATGGACGACGCCGACTGGAAATACAGATTTGCGCATGAGCCGAACGTGATCCTCGTGCGCGAGGGCGACAACTGGATGGTCGGCAATGTCCGCATCGAGGCGGTGCATACGCCCGGCCACACGCCTGAGCATCTCACTTTTCTCGTGACGGACACCGTCGCAGCGAATAAGCCGATCGGCGCATTCACGGGCGACTTCCTCTTCGTGGGCGATGTCGGTCGCCCGGACCTGCTTGAGGAGGCCGCAGGCGCGAAAGGCAGCAGCGAGGCCGGCGCGCGGCAGCAGTTTCACAGCGTCGCCCGCTTTAAGCAACTGCCCGACTATCTACAAATCTGGCCTGGCCACGGCGCAGGCAGCGCCTGCGGCAAGGCGCTGGGCGCCATCCCTTCCACCACCCTAGGCTACGAAAAACTCTTCAACCCCGCCTTCCAGTTCGATAACGAAGACGCCTTCGTCGACTGGCTGCTGGATGGGCAGCCGGAGGTCCCGCGCTACTTCAGCCGGATGAAACGCGTCAACCGCCAAGGCCCCGAACTGCTGGAGAACCTGCCCGTCCCGCCCCGCCTGGACGCGGCCGCGCTCGACGCCGCCCTGGAAGCAGGCGAATTCATCATCGACCTGCGCAGCAACGACGAGTATGCACGCGCCGGCCTTCGCGGCGCCGTCAACATCGCAGCCGGCGACAACAGCTTTCTCACCTATGTGGGCTGGTTCCTTGACTACGACAAGCCCGTCTACCTGATCGTCCCCTCCCTGGATGAAGCGCCCGGCCTGATCGCCGCGCTGCTCACCATCGGCGTCGACAACATAGGCGGCTATTTCACTCCCGACACCATACGCAGCGAAACCGTCGCCCTGCCCGGCATCACCGCGCACGAGTTGGCGCAACGCCTGCCCCAAAACGGGCTGTTCTTACTCGACGTGCGCGGGCGCAGCGAATACCAGGAGCAACACATCGCCGGCGCGTGCAACATCCCGCTGGGCTTCCTGCCCGGCCGTCTCGACCAGATCCCGCGCGATCGCACCGTCGTCGTGCAGTGTATGAGCGGCTTCCGTTCGTCCATCGCCGCCAGTCTGCTGCGCACGCACGGCTTCGAGAACATCGTCAACCTCGTCGACGGCATCGACGTCTGGTCCACCGAGTTGGAGACCAAATCGGCGCGGGAAAACGGCTGACCGAGGCCGGAAAGCGACCAGGCTGTGGAGATCATCCTGATTGACATCGCGCTTGGCCTCGTCATCGGCCTGGCCCTTGGCTTCCTGGGCGGCGGCGGCTCGATCCTCACCGTGCCGGCGCTGGTCTACGTAGTCGGCCTCAATCCCCAGGCCGCGGTCACAGCCTCGCTGATCATCGTCGGGACCAACGCTGCACTCGGCGCCTATTTCCATCGCCGGCGCAATCCCCTCAACTGGCGCGTGGCCCTGCTCTTCGGCGGCGTCGGCATGGTCGCAGCCTTCCTGTCGGCGGGCCTGTCCGCCCACGTCTCGCCCGCCATGCTGCTCGTCCTCTTTGCGCTGCTCATGCTGGCGGTCGGCGGCTGGATGATCATCAGCCGAAGTCCGCAGCGACTAGACGCGCCCCCGCGCGGCTGGGCCATCATCGCGGCAAGCGGGGCGGGCGTCGGCGCGCTCACCGGCTTTCTGGGCGTGGGCGGCGGCTTCCTCATCATGCCGGCGCTGGTCATGTTGGTCGGCCTGCCTATCCAGCAGGCCGTCGGCACATCGCTCGTCGTGATCGCCATGAACAGCTTGGCGGGCCTGCTCGGTCACCTCAGCCTGGCAGCGCTCGACTACGGCGTAATCGCGCTCTTCGTGGTGAGCGGCTTCGCCGGCGCATTCGCGGGCGCACGCCTGGCCTGCTACATCCGCCCCGGCCAACTGCGCACCGGCTTCGCCGTCTTCGTCGTAGCGCTCGGCCTCTTCCTCTTGCTCGACAACGTGGGCAAACTGCTCTAGGTATGCAACCCGAACAATTGGGCCGGACGCCGCGCCGCGTGTACAATGGGCGCATCTTTCGATGGAAAACAACTGCTATGCTGTCGCGCACGCTTGAAGATCGCCGCCGCGCCGAACACAAGGCGGCCCTGACCTACATCGGCCATGCCACCCTGCTGATCGAGTTGGAAGGCATGCGCCTGCTCACCGATCCCATCTTGCGCGACCGGGTGGCTTTTCTGCGCCGTCACCAGCCGCAGCAAGTCGCGCCGCACACGTTCCAGGATATCGACGGCGTGCTCATCTCGCACCTGCACCACGATCACCTGGACCCGCCCTCGCTGCGCATGTTGGGCGAAGATATGCCGCTCTTCGTGCCCAAAGGAGCCGGCGACCTTCTGCGGCGCAAGGGCTTCCGCCGCATCACCGAGATGAGCGCCGGCGCAGACGCCCCCCTTGGCCCGCTGCGCATCAGCGCCACCTACGCCGCACACAGTCCGGCGCGGCAGCCCTTCGGCCCCAAAGCGGATTGCCTGGGCTACATCATTTCTGGCCGCTACTCGCTCTATTTCCCCGGCGATACCGATCTGTTCCCCGGCATGGACGGTCTCTATGAAGACCTCGACGTAGCGCTGATGCCGGTCTGGGGCTGGGGCCCCACCCTTGGCGCAGGGCACATGAGCCCGGCGCGCGCCGCCGAAGCGCTGTCGATGCTGCGCCCGCGCCTGGCGATCCCCATCCACTGGGGCGTGTTGCGCCCTGCGGCCATGCACTACTTCACGACCGGCTTCCTGACCGCGCCGCCGCTGGCCTTTGCGCAGCACGCTGCACACACTGCGCCCGCCGTTGACGTACACGTGGTCGAGCCGGGCGCTTCTTTTTCCCTGGATCAAGCGCTGAACTAAAGAACAGGTCGCCCTATGGGAAGCCGGCGGCTTCTCCAAGAGCGGCCTGTTGAAGACTGGACACTGTGCCGCCTAGGTGTGCGGGGCTGGCGTCGGCGACGCCGATGCGACCGGCGCGCCGCAGTGCGCGCAGAACTTGTAGGACGGCTGCAAGGGCTGGCCGCACTCGGTGCAGAAGCGCGGCGTTTCGGCCCCGCCTGGCGCAGGCTGCTGCGGCTTTTGCGCCGTTGCAACGTCCGCAGGCGACGCAGCAGCCTGGACAGCCTCTGGCCGCGACGGTTGCGGCGTGACCTCGCCTGCACCGTTGCGCGTCTTGCGCAGCCGGGCGATCTCCGCTTCCAGCCGTTCGTCCATGACCGCGCTTTCGGGCGCCAGCTTCTCGATCTGCTGTATCAGGCCGATGGCCTGCCGGCGCAGACGCTGGTCCAGCCTGGCGTAGTCCTCATCGCTCAGCTTGCCCGTGTAGTAATCGAACTCCAGATCCTTGATGGCGGCTAGCGCCGCGTCCTTGCGCCCGACCAACTCGGTCAGGCGATCATCCTCCACCACGACCGGAGCCGGCCCGGGACGAAGCAACGGCCACACCACATAGACGACGGCTGCTAAGGAGAGCAGGCCGGCGACGACTGCTGCAACGATCATAGGCATGGCTGCTCCTTAGTCTCCTGCGCTGCCCACGGCATAGGCGATGCTGGCCGCCGCCTCTGAACGTCGCCGGCCAGGATGCGGCCAGGACGCAACCAGCGTGCCCAGAACGAGCACGAGGCCGCCGATCCACATCCAGATCGTCAACGGGTTGACGTACATCGTAAAGGTGGCGGTCGAACCGCCGGTCTCCCACCCGTTCAGCACTACGTACACGTCTTCGAGCAGCGTCATGCGCAGACCGACCTCGCTGGTCGGCTGTTCGGGCGTCTTGTCATAGATATTGCGCCGCGGCAGGATGGAACCGAGGGTCTTGCCGCTCTTTTGATCAAATATCATCAGGCGGGCGCCGTATTCGATATGGTTCACCTTTCGGTTCGGCTCCAGCCCGGTGTAGGCGATCTCGTAGCGGCCCAAAGTCACCGACTCGCCGTTCGCCAGCGTCACGTTGGTATTCTGCTGGAAGAACTCATTGCCGATGACCGCGGTCGCGATCAGCACGATGCCGAGGTGAACCAAATACCCGCCATAGCGCCGCCCGTTTCGCCGCCACAAATTGCCCATCGCGGCCGGTATGCTCTCGCCGCTGGTGATGCGCCGGGCCTGCACCCCGCGCACGTATTCCTGCACGATGGTCGCCGCGGCGAAGGCGCAGGCCGCCAGCCCAATGGCCGGATAGCCTGCGTCATACAGCAGCCAGATGGCGACGCCCGTCGCCGCGCCGATGAGCGTCGGCCATGTGAACTGCTTGCGAAAGGCCTGGCGGCTGGTGCGACGCCAGCCCAATAGCGGCGCCGCCCCCATCAAGAGGATCAACAGCAGGAAGAGCGGGCCGTTGACTTTGTTGAAGAACGGCGCCGCCACACTGATGCGGTCGCCCGTCAGGATCTCGCTGAACATGGGGAAGAACGTGCCCCACAACGTGGCAAAGGCGATGCCCGCGAAAAGCCAGTTGTTCGCCATGAAGGCGGCCTCGCGGCTGGTATACGACTCAATCGCCTGCTCATCGCGCAGCAGCGGCAGCCGCTTGAAGAGCAGCCACAGAAAGCCGAACAGGATGATGACCATAAAGACGAGAAAGAACGGCCCGACATCGCTGCGGGCAAAGCTGTGTACGCTCTCCAGCACGCCGCTGCGCGTGGTAAAAGTGCCCAGGATCACCAGGAAATAGGTCATCCAAATCAGCGTCACATTCCACACCTTGAGGATGCCGCGCTGCTCCTGAACAACGATGCTGTGCAGGAAGGCCGTCGCCGTCAGCCAGGGCAGGAAGCTGGCGTTCTCCACCGGGTCCCACGCCCAATAGCCGCCCCAGCCCAGTTCCATATACGCCCACTGGCTGCCCATCAGGATGCCCGCGGAGAGAAACATCCACGGGATCAGCGTCCAGCGGCGCACAGTGCGCACCCACTCATTATCCAGCCGCTTGCTGAGCAGCGCGCCGACGGCGAAGGCAAAGGGCACGGCCAGCCCGACATACCCCAAATAGAGCATGACAGGATGGAGCACCATCCAGTAGTTCTGTAAGAGCGGGTTCAGGCCTTGGCCGTCTTGGGGAACGAAACTCGCCAGCCGGAACGGATTGGCGGCAAAGATGAGCAGTATTGCGAAAAAGAGCGACGTGCCGAGCATGACCGCATTGACATACGGCATCAGCGCCCAGTGCCGGCGGCGGTTGGCGAAGGCCGCGGCCGCGCCAAAGCCGGACAGAATTAACAGCCAGAAGAGCAGACTGCCCGCCTGTCCACCCCACAACGCCGAGAACTTGTAGAAAACGGGCAGGGCGCGCTCCGAGTGATTCCACACATAAGCAACCTCAAACCGGTCGGTCAGCAGCGCATACCACAAGATGGCGGCGGCCAACGAAACCAGCCCGGCTACCGCATACACAGCGTGATAGCTGCTTAGGGCTAGCTTGACATTGCGCTGCCTGCCCCCCCAAAAGCCGGCGATCATGCCGAACACCGCCAGAACGGCAGCCGTAATCAGGATGAGATAGCCGATATGAAAGATCATGGCAATTCCTCTCAACACGCACACGAATCAACGCACGACTTGCGCACAGGCGGCGCGCCTTTCGTCGCCTGCCGAAGCAATGCAGCCTAGGGGCGGATCTCGGCCAGATAGGCCTCCATCTGGGCTTCGTTCACAATCGGGCCGATGACTGTCTGTACAATCTCGCCCGCCGAGTTGATGAAAAACGTCTCAGGCACGCCCTTGATGCCGTAGCGTCGCGCGGCTTCACTGCGCAAATCCGGGCCGTTCGGGTAGGTGACGCCGAACTCGGCTAAATACGCTTTGGCCGCAGGCTCTTGGTCCAGATAATCCAGGCCGATAAAGACGATGCCGTTGTCTTTTTCACGCCGCCAGGCCTGCTCCAACAACGCCGCCTCATCACGACACGGATCGCACCAACTCGCCCAGAAGTTCACCACGACACCCTGGCCTTGCAGGTCGTCCAGGCTGATCGTCTCGCCCTCGAAGGTGGTAAAAGTAAACGGCGGCGCCATGCCCGACGCGCGATGCTCGGACTTATTGGTATCCCACAAACGCCAGGCCAACAGGACGACAAACAGGACCAGAATACCGACGAAGATCGCACGCCACACGACCACCATGCCCGATGCCGGGGCTGGAGCCTGCGCGTCAGGCGTCTCGGAGCGAATGTCGGAGAGATCAGCCATACTTTGCCAACTCCTCGTCCAGCTTGCGCGCGTAATCATCCTCCGTCTGCTTCTGCGCGCCGGGAGGTGCGACCCCCGCGTCTGCGGCAGACGTCTCCGCTGCCGGCCGCATCATACGCGCCGTCTGTCGCCACAGAAAGACGCCGCCCAGCGCCAGCGCCACAAAAGGCAGTATCCATGCCAGCCAGTTGAACCCCTCGCGCGGCGGCTCGCCCAATACCTGCGGCCCGTACTGCTCAATGAAATAGTCCTTGATCGACGCTGCGTCCTCGCCTTCGGCCAACTTGATGGCGATCACGTCTTTCATCTGATCGCACGCCTTCAGTTCGCAGGCGTCCAGGCGTACGCCGCTGCACAGCGGGCACCACAGATCGCGCGCAACCTCGTTCACGTCGTTCAGCGTCACCTCTTCGACCGGTCCGGAGGTGGGCGCGTCCTGGGCTGCAACGGCGCCGGACCCCAGCCACGCCAAGCAAATCAGGGCCGCCAGCGCAAACAGCGCTCTGCCGATTCGGTTCATCCTGGATTTTGTCCTAAATTTCATAGTCAGCAACTCGAACAAGAACCTGTTCCGCACCGTGGGTGCGGCCTATGGGGAAACGCGGGCGAAACGCCGCCGGGCAAGCGCTTGGGCTTGCCGGTGCAAGCGTTGCATGATTATAGCACAAGACGCGCTCCCCAACCCTTAGAGGAATCTTAAGCGAGCCCGCCCACTGCACCAGGAAAATCGAAGCGGGACGTCGGGTGACGTCCCGCTCCTGGTCTGCTTGCTTGGTAGGGCTGTACGCAGCGCCTACGGCCGGATCATGCCCGACACGTCGCCGCCCAAATCCTCGATGCTGTCTTGCAGCGTCTGGATGATGTACGGCCCATTATGTGCATAGGCGCCTGGGTCCTTCGACGCGTACTGATAGTTGTAGGCGCCTCGCAGCAGGCGCGGCGTCCACGAGTTGAAGCCGTTCGTGCGCTGCAGTTCTTCCGGATCGGCCACGCCGTTGCCGTTCGTGTCGTTGAAGAAGTACGGATACGCGTGCGAGTCGTAGACGATGCCGACGCCCGCCTGGCTGGTCGCATAGGCCTGCATCACCGCGTACAACGTCTCGATCAGCGTGTCCACCTCGCCTGCCAAGCCTTCATCGGCATCGCCGTCTCCATCCCAATCGTCGAAGTAGTAGCGAATGTTCGCCAGGTCCTCCGCCGAATTGATTTCGATGTCGTCGTGGCAGTCGGCGCACAAGACGTAATCGACCTCCAGACTGTGCGTGCCGTGGCAGTCATTGCACTGGTTCGCCATTCTGGAGTGGTTGAAGAAGCCCGCATACTCCTTGCCGGCATATTCATACGCGCCCTTGGCCTCGGTCCCGAAGCGGGTCGCGCCGGCCGCGAAGTAATGCACGTTCAGGAAGCGCAAGCTCTCGGACGTTTCGTCGTCGGGCGTGTCGCCGATCAGGCGGTTGACGCTTACCGTCGACTCGCGTCCCTGGTGGCAGTTGAGACACAGATTAGATTCCGGGTCGCCGCTGTCGATCACCGCGCCGGAGGGGAAGGTGACGGACGCGACTTCGTGCAAGGTGAACTCCTGCAAGTCGTTGTGGCAAGTGGCGCATTGCAGCCCGTCAGTCGGCTGCTGCGAGATCGTCACGCCTTCCGCCAGGAACATGGGCAAGCCCGTGCCGGTATGGCACTTGGCGCAACTGCCCGGCACGACGCCTTCCGCATCCCAGTGGCGGAACGCTTCTTCGGAACCGGCGAAGTGCCCGGCGTCAATGCGCCGCGCAGCCGTCATGTCCACAGGCGCCGCCAGAGCCTCGTTCAGGTCGGCAATCGAATCATGCAGAAGCTGAATAATGTACTTGCCGCCATGCGCGTACTGGCCCGGGTCCTTGACCGATACCTGATAGTTGTACGCCGCTCTCAGCAGACGCGGCGTCCAGGAGCGATAGGCATTGCCGCCGCCGACCTCATCCTCGTCGACCTCGCCGTTGCCGTTGAGATCACCCACGAAGTACGGGTAGTTGTGAGAGTCGTACGCGATCGGAGCGCCCGCCACATCGGCGGCGTAGGTCTGGAGGCTCTGGAACAGCGCCTCCTGCAACCCTGCAATCTCGTAGTAGATGCCCTCATCTACATCGCCGTCGCCGTCATAATCGACCTCAGAACCGGCCATGCGCACGTCGCGCAGATCCTCGACCGTCTCCACGCCCGCATGGCATTCGGCGCAGGCCTCGATCTTCACTTCGAGCGTGTGCGGGCTGTGACAGCCGACGCATGTCTCATAGCCTTCCACATGCTGGAAATCGGCGTCATACGTGTTGCCTTCGTACTCATATCCGCCCTGCGCCAGCGTGCCGTACTTGGTAGCCGCCGCGGCATAGTAGTGGATGTTGCGGAAACCGAGATCCTCGCTGACCGCGTCGTCGTCCACCGCCGCGTTGGCGATGGCGGCGTCCACGCTTACTTTGGACTCGCGCCCCTGGTGGCATTCCATGCAGCGCGCTTCGCCGCCCAGCCCCGTCAATTCAATGCCTGAGGGCATGACGACGCTGTCTTTGACGGCGGTCACGCTGTTGTGACAGGCCACGCAATCCACCACAGTATTGACGGGCGCCGGGCTGTTCACCACGCCGGCCTCGCTGCCGTCTACGCCGAGGAAGTCCTGATAACCCGCCGAGCTATGGCACTTGGCGCAACTCGCCGGCACTTCCGCCGGGTCATCCCCATCCCAGTGGCGAAAAGCCTCTGTGTCGAAAGCGGCATGGGCGGAAGACTGCCACTGTTCGAGGAACGGAATGGTCGGACTGATAGTGGGATCTTCTATGTCCTCCTGCGCGGCCACGGGCTGGGCAAACAACGCCAACCCCAATGCCGCAGTCAGGCATGCGAAAACGAACACGAGGTTTCGTCTCATAAAACCTCCTCCCCAAAGACTTGGCTCATCGCTTGCCGCACGATGAACTACACAATGAACTGATTGTCTCCCAATTAGAGTCTGACTTCATACATGATGCCCGTGCGGTTGGCTTTGTCTCTTTGGATGGACGACCTCCTCTCTAGCCATGTCAAATGGCTGGAGCCGGCCTGAGCACCGCGGCCGCGTGAGAAACGCATGTCGAAGTCTGCTGCACAATTCTTCGGAACCGCCGCCGGGGGAGTCTGCGCCGTCTCAGGTCCGGCAAGAGCCGCAACCGGTCCATGCGCCGGCGGTGACGCTTGGGAACCGCCCAAGCCTTAGGAGCAATGCGGCGAGACTGCCTTATTCCATACGCCGGAATTGCCCGCCCGACGGATTGGACCGCCGGGAGAAGGCCGGGCGAAACGCGCCGGCAAAACGCAAATAAGTGCGGCTGTTGTCACGGCTGTTGCAGAGGCGGCGCAACTACGGCGCCTTCAGTTCGAGCAACTCGAACTTGTCTCTATCCTACTATGACTTCCCCATAATTACAACCCCATCGCCCGGAAATTTGGAATCAATCAAAACTCATAAGGCGGAGACCGAGCGCTGCAGCCCTCACAGCCCGCCTTCCGGCGTGGGCGTGATCGGCACGAACACCGGCGCGTCTTGGCGCGGGATCGTCGTGATCGCCGTCTCCTCCAGCGTCACAAACCAATAGACCGCAGCCAGCAGCGTCACGGAAATCACGATCGCCGCCGGGTAGAAGACCAACAGCCGCCGGCGCATCACCGCGGGAGGGATAGGCGACTCTTCGACGCCCGCTTCGATCTCCTCCAATTCCAGCGCATGTTCCTCTTCCATCTGCTCGTGCGTCAGCGAACCCGTGAACATGCTCCTATTGAACCACTTGATGTGCACATGGTAGGCATGCCATGTGATGATCGAGAGCGCGGCGAGCACGGCCTCTGCGCCATGCGCCGCTTTGGCCGCGGGGATGGCCTGCCCCGGCAAGAACTTCGTCGTTGCAATCGGGTTCCACAACATGAAGCCCGTGATGACCATGATCACCGTGCCCCAGATCACCGCCCAGTATTCGATCTTCTCGCCGAAGTTATAGCGGCCCATGCGCGGCGGCGTCTTCACCAGGCCGACGTTATAACCCATCGCCTGAAAGCCGTCCTTCACATCCTGCAAACCCGGCATCATCGTCAGCCGCACCCGCTTCACGAAGACCCGATAGGTCACCGCGCCTCCATGATAGATGGCTGCCAGCATCAACAAGACCGCGGCGACATGGTGGATCTGGCGCGTGAGTTCGATGCCGCCCATTAGCCCGATGGCCCCGCTGGCCCAGGCCGCACTCGCGTACTTCTGCGGGATGCCGGTGACCGTCAGGACCGTAAAGGTCAGCAGCAGCAAAATATGCTCGATCCGGTGCGAGACATTAAAGCGGAAATACTCGCGCGCGTGTTTGCTCATTCTCAGTCCCGTTCCTTCCGTCCGCGCCGCTCCCGCAACTGCCGGTAAACATCCGTGCCGATAAAGAGCGCGAAGCCCCCGACCGTGACCGGGATGACAATCATATAGAACAGGTCGACCAGATAGACCAGCGGGTTGTGCTCCAGTGAGGGCCGGTAATGGCTGGTCCATGCATCGGAGAAATTGGCGGTGGCATCCGGATGGCACTGCTGGCACGTCGCCAACAGGTTCTCCTTCATGATCTGCGAATTCTCTTCGGTCGCCGGCAGAATGTTATGTACGCCGTGACAGTCGTAACAGACCGCGGTATTGACCGGCTGATCCGGCGACTGCCTCTCAAACAACATCACCGTCGTGCCGTGGAAGTCCGCCACATAGGTGTCAAACACATCGGTGGAAATGCCGTATTGAGCCATCAACTGCTCGTCG
>Ga0334887_1001333_pt1 | contig 32584 bp, 24 predicted proteins | sample GraSluR1_MG_10_FD_207217 | JGI IMG/M metagenome (GOLD analysis project Ga0334887, IMG submission 207217) | Sludge microbial communities from methane-producing bioreactor in Wageningen University, Netherlands - Granular Sludge_18_07-R1 | ecosystem: Engineered > Bioreactor > Anaerobic >...
TTCCCTGCTCAATCAAAGGAATACAATGCTCAATCACCGCCTTGAATAATTCTTTCTGCGCACCCGCCCCGCCCATCGTGATCAAAATTCGGCGCGGTTCCTTTTCCCTCATCCGCTCCAGCCGGGCTTCACAGTCCACTTCGATATTTTCAACAATTTCATGATCCACATGATGGCCGGTGAAAAACAGCGCATCGGAAGGCATTGGTTTCAAAATGCGGTCATGGTCATCAAAACCACGCATAATTTTAAAACCATAATACCCGGAAGGAGACTGCACCCCGTGTTTTGCCCCTTCCGTCAATTGGAAAGCCATCGGCCAGTTATCGAACATCATATCGACGACATTCGTCATCCCGCCCGCTACTGCCCCCATACAATTCCACATGTGAGAAGTCAGGATCGGCATATCGGAAGGGAGCGTTCCATAAAGCCCCTGGAACAACTCGCTCATCTTGTAGTCCTTGATGTTTGTCTTTAAAAACCGCCACGGCCAGCCCACGATCCACGCATTCAAGAACTGCCAGAGCCCCGGCAGCGATCTATTCCCTGTTGTGACTGATTCCCACACATGCTCATTAAAGAATTTGCTGCTTTGCGAAGTCCGTGAGAACCGGCTGTACCAGCTATTGCACCAGTTGATCACATCGCTTGTAATTCCCGGGATTGCCAGCAGATCCAGCCAATACGGCGTAAAACCCATCGCCCGCGCGCAGGACATGCCCGCCATCGCGATCCGGTAATGGCCGAACCCCATGCGAATCGTGCTGATCACCACAGCATTCTCAGCCGTCAGCGGTTCGCCATCCCCATTCCGCAAAATATCTTTCACCCCAAACAGCTCCCCCAAATACGGGTTATCATGCAGGCTCAGCGTATAAGTTTCGCTCGGGTCATAGTCAAATTTTCTCGCCAGCATGTCCTGCCAGCGGTCTGCCGCTGCTGACTGCCGTTTGCTGATGGGATTGCCGTACAATGAGTATCTTCCATTCTCTTTTTTCATTTATCGTTTATTCTCCTCGCTTCAATGTTTAACTTAACAAATAAGATTCTATCCTTTTACACCACTGCTGGTTGCGCTTTCCACAAAGAACCGCTGCGCAAATATGTAAATGATCATCGGCGGCAGAATTGCAATTGCCGCGCCAGCCATCACCAGGTTGGCGTTATCAGCCGCTTTCCCACGCAAAATGCTCAGTGCCAGCGTCAACACGTGATTGTCCACATTGCCAGTATTGATCACGATCAACGGCCAGAAGAAACTGTTCCACGCATACAGGAACGAGAACGTCGCCTGAGTTGCCAGGGCAGGTGTTGCCGCTGGCAAAAAGATCTTCCACAAAATCTGCAAGCGCGTTGCCCCATCCATCAAGGCTGCTTCTTCAATCTCTTTCGGCACCGTGATGAAAAACTGCCGCATCATAAAGGTGCCGTATGCGCTGAAAATCCACGGGATGATCAATGAAGCCAGTTTATCGACCCAGCCCAGCATGACCATCAACTGATACAACGGCGTGATCAACACCACAAACGGGATCATGATCGTACCAAGATACACCAGGAAGATCTGCTCCCGGCCGGGGAACTTCAACCGGGCCAGCGCATACCCGCCGACAACGCTTGTTGCCAGTTGTCCTAAAACCACCAGGATCGTTACCAATGCAGTGTTCGTCAAAGCCCGGTCCAGCCCTTGCAAATCACGCACCCGCGTGTAATTTTCCGGAACAAGTGTTGGTTTTTCTACTGCCACGCTATCTCGAAATTTCTGAAAAACTTCAATCTCTGGGTTTTTCGTATCAACAAACCTTCCCAGCGCAGTCTGATCAACCAGCACCATCTCCATGACCCCGCCATCGACAGGAACATTCCACAAAGGAGCAGATTCTCCTTGATAAAGCACGGTTTCCTGATTTGCTTCGGCCCCCGTGGGCTGTACAAGCTCAAGTGCCACCACAACCGTATCTTCTGGGCTTTCCGGCAAGGCATAAATACCCGCCGGTGCGCTGCGTTCCAGTAAGGCAAATTTGCGTTCTTTCCCTTGATATTCCACATAGTACAACGGCTTTGGCTCATCTTGCCCAACCACATCTGCTTCAACCGGCTTCATCGGGATCAAACACGGCGGATAGCGATACGTATCCGTTTGCAGCTTGAACGAGGTAGAGAACATGAACAAAAACGGAAACAGCATGATGTAGGCAAAGCCCAACAGCAACCCGTATACCAGCAGGTTTTGCAGCCATTTAAATATCTTGTATCGACTCATCTCAGCCTCCTGTTAGTATGCACCGCTTGATTTTCTCTGCCGCCTGAACTGTACCAACGTAACTGCAAAGATCAACAAAAACAACACCCACGCCACCGCCGAAGCATACCCCTGCTGGAAGCGCTGGAAACCTTTTTGGTACAGATACAGAACGATCGTCATGGTTGAATTTGCCGGCCCTCCCGGCGGCTCCGTCGGAATGAGCACATACACCTGTTCAAACACCTGCAATGCATTGATCACTGCCGTTGTCACCACATAGAACGTGGTCGGCGCCAGCAGGGGCAGGGTCACATTCATGAACTTCCGCCATGCACCAGCACCATCTACCGTAGCCGCCTCATACAACTCCCTGGGAATATTCTGCATCCCTGCCAGGAAAATGACCGAGTAATATCCCAGCCACTGCCACGCCGACATGATCACCACCGCCAGTAAAGCCACCTTTGTATCCGATAACCAGCGAATTTGCGGATCGATGATATTTGTTCCAAGAAAGCCATTCACAAACACAATCACGTTATTGATCGAGAAATTGATATATCCCACCGCTGCGTTATATAACCACTGCCAGATCAACGCCACGCCCACCACCGCCGCCACCGTCGGCAGGAAATACACCGCCCGGAAGAACTTCATCCCCGGCAGCTTACTGTTCAACAGGGAAGCCAGCAGCAGTGCTGGCACAATGCTGAGCGGCAGCGCCAGCAGAGTAAACACGATTGTATTCCGCAGGGCGATCCAGAACAATTTATCTTCTGCACCAATGATGATCCCGTTCCCGATCCATTTGATGCGAGTCAATTCATCATAAACCGCTGTATCCAACGCTTCAGTTGCTGGTTGATCAACACTGTCCAGTTTTGCTACGGTCAGGTTGATGATTTTTGCATAATTATCAACCCCAACCCAGTCTTGCGTACCAAAAGAGTCAGAATTCGTGAAGCTCACATACAATGAAAGCAGCAGCGGCCCGGCAAAGAAGAACAGAAAACCCAGCAAATTGGGAGACAAGAACAAAAATCCGCTGATCGCCTCATTATGAGAAGCTTTGGCATGCAGCGCCGAAGCAATTTCCTGTTTGGAAAGCAAGTGCAGCATAAGGCCTGTCACCAGAATAATAATGACAATGAGGAAAGGTAGAGAGCGATTAAATTGACCCGCTATAAAAGCCAAAGCCCTTAATAATCCAACTGCAAAAAGAAAAGCTACAAATGAAGCCGTAGACACGATCTTGCCTGCGTATCTGAATTTCTGCGCAAGGTCATAATTTCCTTCAAATTTATCGCCAATTGAACCAATCAGATAACCGGCAAGTACGCCCCCCAGCCACGGGATGCCCTTGCCAAAAGTGGCGCCTAACGCATCAATTCCTGTAAAAACCCCCAATACCTGAAGCAAACCCACCAGGCCAGCCAGGAAAATCAAATAATTCACCGTCAGGGCAATCACACGCCCTCTGTGCTGCCGGCGCAAGAGCATGGAAACACTTACCCCGGATGCTGCCCCAATCAAAACGAAAACGACCATCAACACAATCCGCAGCCAACCAGCCATCGCTTCTGGTGCACGGCTGAACAAATATGCCGCACCAAAGGCCCCGCCAGCGGCGATTAATCCTTGCCAAATGGCAATAGAGACGATCTGCCGCTCGGGGTGCACCCCATCAACACGAGTTTTCTCGGTCATTTACTCCTCCAAAATTGAAGAGACGAATAATTTATGATCAAAGCAGGGACTCCGGAAACACATACTTTTTTTGCCGTCATACAATGTGGAAGCTGTGTTGCTCGAGTCCCGGCGTGATGAGAGACGGGAAGGCGGTTACCCGCCTTCCCTTTTTTCAGTAGTGATTACTTGGTGAAAGATTTATTGGCTTCCGAGCAGATGCTGGATTTGAATTCATCCATTGTGGTTGCGCCGGTCATCAAAGAAGCAATAGCCGGATCCATCACAGCAGCAAATTCGGGCCAGGAACCTGCCCACACAGGACCTTCGGCAACCGGGCTGTCTGCCAGTCCATTCAGGAATGCCTGGTTGTTAGCGGGAGGCGTGAAGGTCAGGAAAGCATCCAGGGCTTCCTGTGAAACACGGCTGGGGATATTTGCGCCCAGCGCAGAAATCTTGGCCTGCGTATCAGCCTGGGTCAGTGCCTGAACCAGTGCCCATGCTTCTTCAGGATTTTCAGTGTTGGCATTCACAACATAAGCGCCCCAGAACAACCAGTTGCCAGCGTTGCCGGCGGGCCCTGCGGGCAGTTCGACTACATCCCAATCAAAAGAAGCGTTGCCGCGTGCGCCGGGGGTTGCCCAGCGGCCGTTCTGGAACATACCGACACGACCAGCCATGAAGGGCGGTTCACTGTCTTCGCCATAAGGCACGGCGACATCATATTCCTGGTACAAAGATTGTTCAAATGCCAGACCTTCGATGGAAGCATCGCTGTCCAGGTTGCAGGCAGTGCGGTCAGCATTGAAGAAACCGCCGCCAGCCGAGTTCATCCAGGTGCCGTAAGGTCCCCACCACGCATTGGCGCCATAACCATACACATCAGGGCCAAGCTCGCGGATTTTCTGTGCTGCAACGAGGAAAGCATCCCAATCCCAGGTGCCATTCTCTGCCATTGTGCGGGGATCCATGTCACCCGTCAGACCGGCTTCGGCCAGCAGATCCAGGTTCAAGTACAGCGCAAATGTAGACACGTCACGGGGCAGGCCCCAGAAAGCGCCGCTGTCCGCACCGGTTGCATCGGTTTCAGGGTTATACGTCATGTGGTACATCGGGCCAGGGTAGAAATCGTCTACAGAAAAACCATCTGCAGCAGCAGCCATGTCAGCCATATTAAGGATCAAACCGCGGGTAGCGAAATCTGCCACATCCGTTCCTGGGATCCAGAACACATCAGGAGCCGTGCCAGCAGCGATTTCGGTTTTCAAAACATCCTGGTAGGAAGATGACTCGGAACCGCCAGGCTCGTAAGTCAGGGTGATGCCTTCCAAAGCTGCATCCAGGTCATCACTGATGCCCTGATAAACTTCAATTTCTGCCTGGTTGTCAGGGCGGGTGCGCCAGCGCAGCGCAACTTCTTCCATGGCTGCCGGTTCTTCAGCGGCAGGCTCTTCAACAACAGGTGCTTCTTCGACAACAGGCTCTTCAGCAGCAGGCGCTTCAACGACAGGTTCTTCAACAGCAGGAGCAGCAGGTGTGCAAGCACCCAATACCATAGCAAGAACCACGAACAACGAAATAGCAAACAAAATCGACTTGCGTTTCATAACTTGATTTTCTCCTCTAGAGATATTTATGTTTTCGGATGGTCATTTTTTGCCAAACTTCAATTAATTTTTTGTTTCCCTCACCTCCTTTTATTGAGATTTGCAGGCAGCGGTGGATTTTCTCAATACCAGTTCAACCGACATGGGTAAATCACAGCGTTGCTTTTCGGGTGTCTCGATTGCTCGGATAAGGAGTTTGGCCGCTTCGCGTCCCATTTGAAAAGTATCCTGCCGAATGGTTGTCAGCGGCGTATCATAATATGAAGCAAGCGGCATATCATCAAACCCCACAACAGAAACATCCTCGGGAATCTGGCAGCCATTTTCTTTCAAAGCCTTAATGGCGCCAACTGCCATACGATCGTTTTGTGCGAAAATCGCGCTGAAATTCACACCATCAGCGAGTAACTCCTGAACAGCCTGGTAACCAGTCGAAGCAGACCAGTCGCCCTCTTTTATCAATGAAGGATTCGATTCAATCCCTGCTGACAGCAAAATGGATTTGTACCCGTTCAAGCGGTCACAGGAACAATCTTCTTCCATTGGCCCGGTGATCAATGCGATCTGGTCATGCCCCAGATCAACCAGATGCTGCGTGGCAATCCGCCCGGCTTCCTCGTCATCCAGGAAAACAGAATCCATCGAACTTTGCGAAGACCGTGCCCCCACATACACTACCGGTGAGTCCTGGGGAATCTGGTTATAGCGGTCATCCACATACGGATTGATCAATAACAATCCCTCCGTCCGACGGGATGCAATCAATTGCTCCACCAGCGTCGCAAAAGTTTCCGGGTTCGGGGCGGAAGCCGTCATCAAAAAATAGCCAGCCTGGCGCGCTTCAAATTCGGCGCCTTCAATAATCCTGGCATAGGTATAGTCTGCCAAATTAGGGGAAAAGCAGGCCAGGGTTCTCGTACTTCCCTTTGCCATATATCGCGCAATCGCATTCGGTTGATAGCCCAACTCTTCGATGGCAGCATCAACCTTCATTCGGGTTTTTTCATTCACCCGCTCACTCTTGTTAATCACGCGGGACACAGTCTGGTGAGACACACCAGCCCTGGCGGCAACATCGCGTATCGTGATCCGATTATTTTTCATAAGAATTACACTTCACGAAATCCTGTCCTGCCTAAAATGTTACCGGTCACGTGACCGGTAACATTATCATACAAGATTTTTTCCCCGCTGTCAAGAATGTAGTGATTTTATTAAAAATGCAGGACAATGCAGGTAGGGATAAGCAATAACCCATCTGCCCCCCCCGGGACATTCACGCCACCACACCAGTTTTCATTCCAACGAAACAAAGGATCCGCTTGTTTAAACTCGCCAATCCCCTCTTCAAAACGTAATATTTTTGGAGAGGCTGGGAGGGGGGCTTTTCACCCCTCGAATTGAATTTTCCCCATATCACTGACATCATACCCCGGTTGAGCAGCAACAGTTTCGCGAAACCCAACATCTTGCATCAAATCAAATACCGGGGCAAGCAAATCATCATTCGCATATTCCAGCGGGATAGCAAGATCATATCTTTCATCGAAAAGCGGCACGAAGTCCAGGTCAAGAGCTTGGGCCGCAGCCGCCACCCCCATCCCCGTATCCGCCCGCCCCGAGGCGATCGCTGCCGCCACGGCCAGGTGCGTAAACTCTTCCTGCTGGTATCCGTGAATCGCCTCTGGAGAAATATTCAATTTATCCAGATGAAAATCGAACAGCACCCGCGTCCCCGCCCCGCGCTGGCGGTTGATGTAGCGCACCCTGTCACGAGTGAGATCAGTCAACCCGGTAACCTCAAGCGGATTACCTTTGGCAACCATCAGTCCCTGTTTACGATAAGCCCATGTCACCAGTCGCACAGGTGTATCAGGCAGATAAGTACGCAGATAAGAAAGGTTATATTCCCCCGTCTCCGGGTCCAGCAAGTGCGTTCCCGCAATATGGGTTTCCCCACGCCGCAGGGCAATCAGACCACCCAGGCTGCCCACATTGGCCGAAACCAGCCGGCGTCCATACACCACAAGCCGATACGCCAGCAAATCCAGGGTCATATCATGCGAGCCAATCGCGAAAATGGTCTGCTCCAGTTCTTTTGGGTTGCGATACAGGCGCACATTCACCGGCGAACCAGCTTCCAGACCTTGCACACCGCGCGGCAGGATAGTAATGCCGTCTGCCCGCACCAGCGAGGTGATCACGCCCGAGCCGCGGGACAACGGCGCGGCCAATAATTTCTCACCTACGCGCCCCGCCACCACACGCATATAATCATCATCCTTCGAGCGGGAAGTCACCTTGCGTGTCAATGTCGCCTGCACTTCGATTGGCTCAAAAGGCACGCGTCCCATCCAGCGCGCCAGCAGGGGTTCAATGAAAATTTCGCCAGTCAAAGCAGCAGACACAGGATATCCGGGTACACCAATGATCGGCGTAACAGTTTGCCCTCCTTCAGTCGGAGTAGTTCGCCGGATCATACCCAAAATGACTGGATGACCGGGGCGCACAGCCACACCATGCACCAGCAGTTCGCCCAGGTCTTCCACCAGCGGGGCAGTAAAGTCTTCCGCCCCCGCCGAGGAGCCAGCGTTCACCAGCACCAGATCATGACTGTCCGCAGCTTCCTGAATACGTGTTTTAAGCTGCTTAAAATCATCTGGCGTAATAGAATACCGGTCAGGCAATCCTCCCCAGGTTTTCACCTGCCCGGCCAAAACAATCGAGTTATATTCGATGATATCCCCGCGTTTCACCTTCGTTCCCACAGGAACCAGTTCAGTCCCTGTAGGCAGGATGGCAACCTGTGGCGGACGGCTGACCAGCAGACTGGTATGCCCGCAGGCAGCAATTGCCCCCAGATCAACCGGGCGCAGCACATGCCCCGCAGCCAGCACAAGCTGCGTAGCGATGATATCCTCGCCCAGTGGACGAACATACTGCCACGGAGGCAGTGCGGCACGGATGCGGATGCTGTCTGGTGCGCGCGGGTCATCAGCCAGGCTGCCATCCAGCTTTAGCGGCTCAATATCTTCAATGGGAATAACTGCATTCGCCCATTCGGGCATCGGGTCGCCAGTGTCCACATATTCCGCCTGGTGGGGCAGCGCCAGGATGAGCGGATGGTTGGGCATCGCCCCGCTGGTCTCCTCTGCACGCACCGCATACCCGTCCATTGCAGCTGCATGGTAATGCGGCGAAGACAGTTCCGCCCAGATCGGCGCAGCCAGCACCCGTCCGCAGGCATTTTCACCCAGCGGGATGGTTTCGGTGTGCAGCACTTGCCACATACCCGCACTTTCCAGCGCCTGCTGAAAATGGGCCTGTGCTTCGTGCAGGGGAATATCATGCAGATAAACGGACATATCTTTTTACTGCGCCGGAGTTTCTGTAGGCAGGACAGATTGAGCCGGCTGTGCTGGCAGGCTGGCCGGTTTCCACGGCAGAATATTTGCAAAATCCTCCAGCGACCTGTCGTTGGTCATTTCAAAACGACCAATTAAAAATGGGGCGGGGTGCTCGGTGGTTTGCAACAGCCCCACCGCACCTGCATAGCCCCATTCCGCCACGCGGCTGACAATCTGTGCATCAGGATTACCTACATAAGCAAAGGTAGTCACCTCCACACCCAGCTTTTCCTGCAGGGCTAATCGCGAATTGGAAATCTCATCCCCCAGGTTTAAATAAGTAGTCAGATCTGTGTGATTCATCCCGTTGCTGCCAATCTCCCAACCAGCTGCCGCCAGTTCCTTGGCTTGCTCAATGGTCAACATGCCATTGCCATTCAGGTAGTTGCTGGGGATAAAAGCGTTGCCAATGAAACCCATTTCCTCCATGATCGGAAAGGCTTTGGTGTAAACTGTCTGCCTGCCAATATCAAAGGTAATCGCTACCGGTTTGGCGGGCAAATCAGCCCCTTCGCGGATCGCCTTCACCAGCAAAGATACCGGCACTGCCGTATACCCGGCCTCTTTCAGGGTTAACATCTGCATATAGAAATCAGTCGTTGCAATATTGAAATTGCTTTCCCACTGGTAGTTGGGGTCATCTGCCACGCTGTCAGCCACACTGTTATACAGCAGCACCGGGACAACCACTGGCCCGGCAGGATGAAAACTCCACGCCTCAGTAGGCACCGGAGTAGGCTCTATGGTTGCTGTAGGAGGAGCTTCCGTTGCCGTAGGCTCGGCAGTTGCTGTAGGCGGCGCAGGAGTAGCCGTAGGAATCTTCGCGGCAGCCTCGGTAAATTGCACAGCCACCGTCATCGCCGCCTCGGTATAAATGGCATTGACATCAACGGGCGCTGCTTTCGGGCTGCATGCAGCCATTGATAGTACCAGTATCATCACAAAAGGAAAAATATTTTTTTTCATCAGTATGCGACTCCTTAATTCAAAAGGGATACACTCACTTCACTGCCGGCAGCCAGGCCAGTAGCCGTATGCGGGATACGCATCAAGCCATCAGCGCGCGCCAGATTAAAGATGAGATTGCTTTTAAAATAAATCGGTTCGGCCTGATACCCTTCAGGCACAGCTTTTAGCGTCACCGGCATCCATACTTCACGCCCGTCCGGAGAAGACACATTCGTCATCAGCTTGGCCGAAACTTGCGCTGCAGGCCGTACGCAGGTAACTCCCAACAAATGGCGTAAAACAGGCACCACAAAAATGCCCGCAATCACCAACGCGCTGACCGGGTTGCCAGGCAAACCAATTGCGGGTTTACCGTCGCATACGCCCAGAATGGTTGGCTTGCCCGGACGCACATTCACCCCATGCACCAGCACCCCCGGTTTCCCCATCCGGCCAATCACTTCAGCGGTCAGGTCACGGATACTGGCGGATGATCCCGCCGTGACCACGACCCCCTCACATTCCTGCATGGCCTGGGCCATCCGTGCTTCCAATGTGTCTGGATCATCCTTTACAACGCCATAGCGCACCGGCTGTCCGCCATGGACTTCGATCAAAGCGCTCAAAGTATAACTATTAATATCCCGCACCTGTCCTGGAGAAATCGACACGTGCGGCTCCACCACTTCATCGCCGCTGGAAAGGATACCAATCCGCGGTTTCACAGCGACTTCAATTTCAGTGATCCCCAAAGCCAACAGTCCGCCAATTTCCACCGGGCGAAGCACGGTCCCGGCAGGCAATACTTCTTCGCCGGGTTTCAGGTCTTCTCCCGCATAGATGATGTTCTGCCCGCTGGCAACGGCTTTGTAAACTTCCACTTCACCGGGGTGTGTGGTTTGGGTATATTCAACCATCACCACCGCATCCGTCCCTTCAGGGATCATCCCGCCAGTATGAATGACAGCCGTTTCAGTGGGGCGCAATGCAAACGCGGGTTCACCGCCCATCGGCACTTCACCAACCAAATTCAAATAAACCGGCAGCGAATCGCTGGCGCCAAAAGTATCAGCAGCCCGCACAGCGTACCCATCCACCGTGCTGCGCGAGAAGGCGGGCAGCGTTTCGGGCGAGAAAACATCCTCGGCCAGCACTCGTCCCAACGCATTTGCAGTTTCTATGCGCTCTCGTTTGGGGTGTGCGGTCGGCATATTCCGGAAAAATATATCCAATGCTTCATCAGGGGGAGTTAATTTCAAAAATTCAGGCATGTTTTTATCCTGTCCACAGAGCATAGGCCAGCATGTAAGCTGTCAAAACCAGGGTTGACATCGCTGTGATGCGGGTCAACCGCCAATTAGGCCGTGCCCCATTGCCGATTTGCAAAATCTGCCAGATCTGGAAAACACCAACCGGCAGGGTCAACAAACCAGGCCAGGTCAGCGTCCACGGCAGCCCAAAAGCAGCCGCCAGCCCCAGAGCAAGATAAGCCAACAGAATCACAATATTGTGCAGCGCCATCCCGCGCCGCCACCCCAAACGAACCATTGCCGTTTGGCGTGCATATTTTACATCCTCTGCATAACGTGGCAAGGCAAGCGCCAAAGACATCGCCAGATGCAGGAAAGTCAAGGGAAATGTAACCATCCCCAGCAAACGGTGGGTCTCACCGTATTGCAGACTGAAAGCAAACGCCGGGATCAGGTTGGCGATCATAATTGCCTGGATGATTTCCCCATACCCGGAGTACACCGTGCGCGCCGGAGGCACACTCTGAAAAAATGAAAGAAGAAAGATAAGGAACAGGAAGATTTGTGCTGGCCGATTCTGGGGTTCGCGCAGGAAAAGCAGCAAAGCCAGCACCGCCGCTGCTGCCAGGGCAGTCAACGCAATTTGTAACAATACAGTCGACCGCAGCTGATTTTCGGATTGCAAGTTCAGCTCTGCCCACCTCTCTCGAAAAGGCTTGCTGCGCGTATTATCTTCCAGCAAGTCAAAATAAGCGCGTAGATAAGCCGAGGCAAAAACCAGCAGCAGACATACCCCCAGCCCCGACCAGATCACGTTCCAGTGCGTATTAACGCCCAGATAATCAGCGATCCCCACGCCAAGAACGTAAAGCAGCACCACGTTGAGCATATCCCTCAGCGGGGCGCATTTCAGAACAAGAGAGAAAATGGGTGAACCGGATTTTGAATTCATAGTCTTATCTGCTTATCGTAATGTTCTCATTTTAACACATCAAGGCTTGCAAACATACTGCACACCAGGACGGCAGCATCCAAAGCAAAAACTACCAACCCACGGCCTTCACCACCACCATCCGACTGTCAAAATTACCCAATTCCACTCCCAGCCCGCATGCTTCCCATGCCGCCCCGCTCATCACCTGACCATCAATCTCATACCGGCGCGCTGCGTCCAGTCCATGCAGGAAGATCCGCGGCAGTACCACTGGCTCGCTTTCATACGTACGGAATGCGAACAACACACCACGATCCTTGTTCTTGTCCAAAAACATCACAGCAGACAAAAACCCATCCAGAGCAGAACGCAGTACGTACCGATCTCCCCAATGAATGATTTCCCGGCATTCTTTATACACTGCGATCCATTTCCGCGCTTCGGCCAGTTGATCGTCCGTCCATTTGCCAATATTGCCGCCCACCCCAAGCACCCCGCACATGCTGGCATGAAATCGAAAAGCCAGCGAGATCAAATCGTCGCCCTGGTCTGTCACCCAGCTTTCCATTGTCGCCGCAGGAAACATCTGTGCAAACCCCTCCTGAATTTTTAATCGGGCTGTCGCTTCTGTATTATCACTGACCCAAAATTGATCTGCAAACTCCAGGATACCCAAATTGGCCCGCCCGCCTCCTCCGGAGCAGCTCTGAAAGACGATTCCAGGATGTCGTTTGCGCAGCTCTCCCCACACCCGATGCAACCCATATACATACCGCACCCAAATTTCCCGTGGATCACCCGGTGCGTCCTCCCACCCGGGTTCGCTCGGGTTGCGGTTCATATCCCACTTCACAAAACGGACGTTGTGTCTTGCCAGCAAATCGTTCAGCAGCTTGATCAGGTATTCCTGCACATCCTGGCGGCCCATATTCAGAATACATTGTCCCCGGGCAGTACTTTTCGATCGCCCCTTGAACTGGATCACCCATTCAGGATGCGCCCTGAAAAGATCGCTGTCTGGATTGACCATCTCCGGCTCGATCCACAGTCCGAAATCCATCCCCAGACGATTCACTGCTTCAATCAACGGTGTCAGTCCGTTCGGAAACTTCACCTCATCCGGCCACCAATCCCCCAGCCCGGCAGTATCATCATTCCGCCCGTGAAACCAGCCATCATCCAGCACAAACAGCTCAATCCCCATCCCGGCGGCAATTTCCGCCAGTTTAATTTGCGATTCCACATCAACATCAAATGTGGTTGCCTCCCAGGAGTTATACAGCACCTTTCGGACAGCCTCTCCGTGCGGCAATCGCTCCGAACGGACAAAATCATGCATCGCCCGACTCGCGCCGCCAAATCCACCATTACTGAATCCAGCAATGGCATGCGGTGTCTCGAATTTCTCGCCTGCACCCAATCGCCACACAAAATCCCAATCATTGATCCCACTCAGCACCTGCAAGAATCTATTTTGTGTCAATTCAGCAATCGTTTTCCAGTTGCCGCTCCATGCCAGCGAGCCAAACCACACGCGGCCAGTTTCCGCACTGGCGGTCCCGTCATCGAATGCAAACCACGGGTTGCCGTCATGGCCTGTGGTGATCCTCCGCCCCTCCAGCACCTTTTTTCCTCCCGTGATCCGTTCCCGGTGATATTGAAATTCATCTGCCCATTTGCCAGTGTAATAACTCATCCAATAGTCTTCCAGTCGGGGAATCTGCCAACCCGCTGAGAATGCCCGCAAAATTTCAATGGGAGCATCACCATGGTTTTCAACTTCTACCCAGCGTTCCAACAAATCATATCCAGCATGGGCTTGATAAAACAGGTTCACGCGGATCGGATATTGCGAGTCAACCAGTATCACCCGGATTGCCGCCTTCTCCTGATCGACTTCACATCCCGCAAATCGTAAACGCAGGTCGCGCACACCGTCTGGAAAAACCAGGGCAATCCCCGGCTCAAAATAGCGTGACCCTTCCAAAGCAGGAAACTCCTCCCTCCGCTGGTTCTCCGCCATATTGAAACTATCAGCATCCCTTGTCTCCACAATACCAGGATAATCTTCCACATACGGCAGCCGTTTCCCCCAATATCGATGTGCCATCTGTCCTGCTTCCGTTACACCAAAAGCATACGCACTTCCAGCCATCTCAATGATCCAGCCAGCATTTTCTTGCGAAATGATCACGATAACCTCTCTACGATCCCTGTAGTTTTTCCGGCTATTATAGTCCAAATGTGCCACAAGCAAGCGAAGCATGCTAAAATCTGGTAGAACACACAGTAGTAGGAGCAATATGGAAAATACACAAAACAACCTGGAAAAAAGGCTGGCCGAAGTGCAGCAAGACTTCATCGACACCAGCATAAAATATCACAACATGAAAGACCGTCAGTCTTTCAAAACCCTCGGCATTACCGCCGGCATCGCCCTGGCCGCGATTGGTATCACCCTGGGCCATGATTGGACAATGCGCATCGGTTTTATCGCTGCGGCTGTCGCACTCATCCTCGCTGCCATCTACGGTATCAAAAAAGTGGATCAGACGCAGCTTCAGGAACTGGAAACCAGGGTGGGCAGCACACACGATCAGATCACATCACTGAAAAATGCAATCAAATTGCATCAGATGGAGCAAAATAAAAATGGACACTAATTCTGCTGTAGAAGATTTTCATCGCGCTCACATGAAAGCCGTCACACAGGAGATTTTATCAAAAGCGACCGGAAAATCCGCCGACCTTTTGTCATATGATGCTGTCCGCAAAGAGCTGAAACTGCACACCACCGCCATTGACCGCGGCCTGCATGAAATCCCTCTCGACGCGATTATCGGTTCAGCTGGACGGTACGAAGATTTCACCAAAAGCTTCTTCCCGAAACGGCCTTCCGATGAAGGCCGCTGGGCCAGGGTAAGAGTTGCCATTGAAAGTATGACGGGAGTGCCGCCCATTGAAGTTTACAAAGTTGATCAGGTTTATTTTGTCATTGACGGAAATCACCGCGTTTCAATTGCCCGGCAGATAGGAGCATCTTCCATTCAGGCCTATGTCAAAGAGATTGACGTCAATGTTTCCCTGACACCAGATTTGGAACCTGCCGACCTCATCCTCAAAGCCGAAGAAAACGATTTCTTCAAAAAAACCAGGTTGAACTACACCCGTCCGGAAATTGACTTCACCCTGACGACGCCTGGCATGTACAGAAAACTCCTGGAACACATCAACACCCACCGTTACTTCATGGGTATTGACCAAAACCACTTCATTGAATGGGAAGAAGCTGTACTCCACTGGTGCGATCATATTTATAAACCCGTCTACGATATCATCCAACGGCAAGGCTTATTGCGAAAATTTCCCGATCGTACCCCTGCTGATATGTATTTGTGGATCATGGAATATCATGCCGAACTGGAAAAGCAGCTTGGCTGGCACCTAAGCAAGGATCAGGTTGCTGATAATCTGGCGTCACGTTTCAGCCAAAACTGCCACAATGTATTCTGCCGCTTCAGAAGATGGCTGCTTGATATCCTGACTCCCGCCAGATTCACATCCGGCCCCGCCACTGGCAGTTGGCGGAAGCAAGTCAGGAAACTTCGCGGCTCAAATCCCACCTTGTTTACCAATATCCTGGTTCCCATAAAAAACCCTGAAACGTACTGGATCGTCCTCGAACAGGCGCTCCTGCTGGCGAAACTTGAAAATGCAAATTTACTCGGTCTTTATGTCCAGCCGCCAGATGAACCCTTCGACCAGGAAGCCTGCGAAACATTACAGGCCAAATTTCTGGACCGCTGCCGTGAAATGGGCATTTCTGGTGATTTCGCCAGTGAGGTGGGAGACCCTGCCCGAAAAATCGTGGACCGCAGCAAGTGGACGGACATCATCGTTGCCAACTTTACAACCTCTCCCATGTCCGAAATATCGGCAAAGTCGAAAGCTGCCCGCCAATCGATGCTGCGCCACAGCGGACGTCCGCTTCTTGCCGCCTGTGAAACATCGTCCCAATTAAAAAAACCCTTACTGGCTTTTGACGGCAGCCCAAAAGCAAAAGAAGCCCTCTATGTTGCCGCCTATCTGGCAAAAAAACACGGCCTGCCGCTGGTAGTTGCCAGCGCAGCCAGCAATGACCAGCTCGCTTCCTCCATCCAGTATGAAGCGAGGAAATATTTGTCTTCGCACCAAATCAAGGCAACCTACATTGTCGAAAAAGAAGACCCGGTGGAAGTCATTCAAAAAACAGCAGATACCTTCCAATGTGACTTCATCATCATGGGCAGCTACGGATTTCAACCTCTGATCGAAATGGTAGCAGGCAGCACCGTCGACCGCCTGATCATCAAAGGCGACCTTCCGATCCTTATTTGCCGATAACCATCGCGTTCTGGCGCAATTCGTGCAACGCTACTTCTTGCCAACCGCCATGACGGCATCGTTCAAGCCCAGTCTCTGTTTTCAACACCCTTTCTCTCTAAAACCCTGGCAGCAATATCCCGCAAGAAAAGGAAAAGCCTGATGAGCAAGTCCACCCATCACCATACAAGATACGCCTTGCGCAGCCTCCTTGCAGCAATTCTTGTTATCCTCGCTCTTGCGCTGCAGCCACGGCACGGCATATCAGCCAGCCTGCCCCAGCCGCAAGCCTACCCGTTCACCGTACAAACCGGAACGCCCGCCTATTTGCAAAATTTCACCCACGTGGAACAGGGCTGTGACTGGTTGGGCGTTGCAGGTCAGGTATTTGACAAAAGCGGACAACCGATCAGCCGCTTGGTCGTTCGCGTGGAAGGCTTCCTCGGCAGCCAATCCCTTGACGCCCTCGGCATGACCAGCCTGGCAGCTGCCTACGGCCCCGGCGGGTATGAAATTAAACTCTCCGACGAACCCCTTAACAGCAGCGATACACTTTCCATTGCTCTTTTCAATCTTGAAGGAGAGCGTGTATCGGCCTACGTCCCTTTTAATACCTATGCAGATTGCTCCAAAAACCTGATCGTGATTAACTTCCAGGAAACCGGTGCCAACCCCGGTACGCCCACCATCACTCCCCAGCCCACGGGCGTGACCGCAACCGGCAATCTCCTTCTCCAGGGTCGTCCCGCTGCCCCACACGCCGCCTGGATCACCGGCATTGAATTTTCCCTCACGCAGCCCGGCCAAACCCAGCCCGTAAAGACGGTCAACACCACCACCGACCAATACGGAGCCTATGCGCTTGGTGAGCTGCCATCTGGAGTTTTCAATATCTCCATCAAAGGCGAAAACACGCTGCGCGTTAAACTGCCTGCTACCACTCTGCAAACAGGCCAGAACAAGCTGCCAGATGTTCGGCTGAAAGCCGGGGACGCCAACAATGACAATTTTGTCTCAGCAATCGATTTCTCAATCCTCGCCGCTTCGTTTGGTAAATGCCTTGGGACGAACCCCTATAATGGTAAAGCAGATTTCAACAATGACCAGTGTGTTACCGCAGCAGATTTTTCCCTCCTCTCCGCTAATTACGGGCAGCAAGGCGACTGATTCAATCCCCAATATAGACCACCATCCGTTCTAATACCGCCCACGAGTTGTCAAAATGCTCAACCGGCACGTCATAAAATTTGCCGTTGTTCATATATCGCAGCGTACCAGTCGCATCCGAATATCCAGTAATGATCACCACATGCTCATAAGCCGCCACGGTCACTTTACGGCCTTGTGTATCTTCATACTCATATGGAATGCCTCCCACCACATTGCCAATTACCCAGGCGATCACCGGCTGACCACTGGCAACCTCTTCCTTCAACTGTTCAACCGTGAAATGCTTCTCGCCAACCGCATTTAAGCCATATTCCCGCAGCAACTCGCCCACCGGCCCGGCATGCACGCCATAAGCATATGGCGGCACCTGCCCCCATGGTCCTTCTACGCTGCCCACAAATCCAAAATCGGGATTATCGGACAACGGCAGCCGGTTCTGAAAATCCGACTCCAGGATTGACACCCCAAAATAATTTGCCAGGTCAACAGCAGTAGATGTTTCGCACCCTAATGGATAATATTGCCTGCGCCCGGTGATATTGCGGATATAGAACTCCTCAGGCAGAACAGCCGGAACTTCGTTTAGCGGTTCAGATTCTGCTGTCTCGTCGAGCAAAGGCAGCACAGCTTCCTCCGGCATTACTGCCACAGACAAATCATCCTCGCTCATCGTCGGTCTGCCAGACATCGTTGGCAAAACGGGCACCGTTGGAATCATATTGGATTCCCTGGCAGGTTCCTGCTCCATAACGGGCAAACTGAATTGAAGCTCTTCTTCCGGCTCAATCCTGCCGCAGGAAACCAGAAACAGCCCCGTCACAATCCCCATCACAATCAGCTGCAATCGCATATCCGTATTCGCCCGGCTTGTGGCTATGCGCATTATTCGGGTAAGCCCATGCAGCGCATCAATACGTGCCGGGTATTCCCCCGCTGACGATGCTCAAACAAATATACACCCTGCCAGGTTCCCAACGCCAGCCGTCCATTCTCAATCGGTATTGACAAACACGTATTTGTCAGCATCGCCCGGATATGCGAAGGCGCATCATCCCGGCCTTCCAGCGTATGCCGGTACCACGCTTCACCCTCCGGCACAGCCCGCTCCATATACGCTTCCATGTCTTGCTGTGCCGACCTGTCATAGCTTTCCGAAATCACCAGCGACGCGCTGGTGTGCTGGATATAGAGGAAACACATCCCCTCCTGAATGCCAGATGTGTGCAAGTGCTGTTCAATCAACGCCGTAAAATCCGCCATCCCTTTTTTCTTTGTAACGACCGTCAATGTGGCCCTATACCATTCCATAAAATCATCCTCTCTGACTAATTTTTTCCACCTCTTCAGCAATCCCGCGCAGCACCGGGTTTTTCATCGCTGCCATCATTGAGACAATAAAATGCTCCGGGTGTTCCAAAGCACCCGTTTGGTGATAGACACTCGCCTGCAGGCCCATCTCCAGCCGGTCCAGCTCTTTGACGAAGCGTGCCTCAATGGTCTTTCCGGCCTCAAATTCTTCCCACAATGCCAGGATGTATTCCGCCTCCCCCAACCCTTCAAAAACACGATGCATTGCATCCAGTTCCAGAGCATGTTTATTTTCAGGCGAGATTTCATCCAGCGGTGTAAAATCCCCTGCGTAAATCTCCCCAAAATCGTGGAACAAAGCCATCAGCAGCGCCTTCTCTACATCAAACCCGTCAACACCTTTCATCTGCTGTCCAAGCAGTGCCGCCAACAATACCACCCCCAGGCTGTGTTCTGCCACCGTTTCGCACTGCGCCTTGCTTACCCCCGCCTGCAGCCACCCCTGCCGGTAAAGCCGCTTAAGCTGGGTAAACTGAAAATAGGTTGCAATGATTGGGTCAACATCCAGATTTTTTTCCAGTACCGGCAATTCACCTTTTCGGATCACAATATTTTATCCTTGAAATTAATTAACTGCCCAGGCAGGCATTTGTAGGGTGCATTCGTCGCAATGACAGACATGAATAGTTGCCAAACTTAATAAATATCAATCCCCTGCCGCATCACGACAGAGGATTGATTGTAACAAATTTTCTAGCGATTTTTCAGACTAACGTGTCCGGCTTACTGAATTTCATCAACCAGAGCGTTGGCGTCGTCAGTCAACTGCATCAAAATAGCTTCAATCTCAGCTTCGTCAGCTGCCTGGAACAATTTGGCAGCCGCATCCCCAACTGCACGGCGGACGGAGGTCCATGCTGGGAAAGTCTGTGGTTCGGCTGGGCCAATGGCTGCCAGTTCAGCGCCAGTTGCCCACACGGGATTCTCGGCAGCATAGTCTGACAGCAGCGCAGCAGAAGTCGACTGTGTCGGCAGATAACCGGAATAGTCCCGGATCCAGGTGGCCTGATTTTCAGCATTGGTCAACCACTTGATAAACACCCAGCTTGCCAGGGTCTTCTCGGGAGTGGTATTGACCACACCCAGCATCTGCTGGAAGGCATCAACTGCCAGGGTACCATCAGGGCCGGGAGCGCCAATAAAGGTCCACACATCGTCGTTTTCTGCTTCAGCAAAGGCGGCTTCGTAATAAGGCAGGCCAGCGGTGGAACTCATCGTCACCAGCGCCTTGCGCTGTCCCTGTTCCGGGTTCGGATAGCTTTCGGTTTCAAAGGTGCAGCCAGAATCACGCAGATCGTTCAGGAACATGACCGCGGCAACAGCCTCAGGAGTGTTGAATTCATAAGCATCACCAGCCGCATTCAATTCACTGCCGCCGAAGGCATACAGCCAATTCAGGAAGTTGGTATTGCTGGGATAATAAACCAGCCCGCCGGTGCCGGCAAAATCGCCACCGCGTTCGGTGTTCCATGCCGCGCCTGCGCACATCTGTTCCTTGAACTCTTCCGAAGTAGTCGGAGGAGTTGTGAAGCCCATTTCTTCGGCCCAGGTGTTGTTATAAACCAGCACATTGGCGGATTGGGTCATCGGGAAAGCAATTACCGCACCGTCGGGTGCCACACCAGCCTCAAATGCGCTGGGATAAATCGCGTCCTTTTCTTCCGCGGTCAAACCGTATTTGGGATCGTCAATGTATGAACTGATGTCGGCAATTGCATCAACCGCATACCAATCAGCCAGAGCGTTTGTATAAGCCATTACCACATCAGGCAGATCGCCAGACAGAATCGCGGCATTCATTTTATCTTCAACGTCACCGTACTGTCCCTGATCCAGGGCTTCCACGGTGATCCCGTATTCATTGGTTTTGTTGAATTCATCCACCAATGCCGTCATCCCTTCCATCGGCTTGCCTTCACCATAAACATGCCAGAACTGAATGGTCACACCTTCCAGCGGGTTCACTTCTTCCGCCGGTTCTTCGACAACTGGCTCCTCAACAACCGGTTCTTCTACAACTGGTTCTTCTACAACCGGTTCTTCTACAACCGGCTCGGGCGCAGGCGCAGGCTGGCAAGCTGCCAATGCAAGCGACAAAATCACAACCACAATCACCAAAAAAGTTAACTTGTTGGTTTTCATTCTTCATTCCTCCATAAAACTAATTTCAGTTTGACAATTTTCACATTAAATCTTAACTCTTATTTCAGATTGGCATCCTCCTCCTTTCACAATCTCAGGCAGTGAAGCGTGTAAACTGAGTCAAATTGCTCCTCATCCTTTCAGGCCTGATCGAGCAATACTTTCTGTAAACTGCCTCTGTGTGAAGAAATAAATCACCACGATCGGGACAATCGTAATAAAAGCACCCGCCATCGTCAAATTGATATGCTGACCCGCCTCCTGCACAAAATTCATCAGCCCGACAGAAATCGGCCGCCAGTCCGGCGTATTGGTCACCAGCATCGGCCAGGCAAGTGAATTCCACGTCCCGATGAAAGACAGCACCACAATCACCATAATCGATGCCTTGGAGAGGGGCACTGCAATCTGCCACAAAAACCGAAAATGCCCAGCCCCATCAAGCTGTGCGGAATCAAATAACTCATCCGGGATTTGTGCAAAAAACTGTCGCAGCAAAAAGATGGAGAAGACACTCCCCATGAACGGCACGGTTAACGCCGGCCAGTTGTTAATCCATTTGAGCGGCCCAATCCGCCCCAGCCAGGTCACGGTCAGAAAATTGGGGATAATATTCACCATCGCCGGGATCATCATCGTGCTGAGCAAAACCCCAAAAATGAAGTCTCGGCCAGGGAATTTGATCCGCGCAAAAGCATACGCTGCCAAAATACTAAAAGTAACTTCCCCGGTCAGCGTGATAGCCGCAATGATGATGCTATTAATAAAATATTCAGAAAATCTCGCCCGTTTCCATGCTTCCACATAGTTTTCAAAATGCAATTCCGACGGAAAGAAAGAACTGCCCAGCGCTTCTCCCAGGCTTTTAAGCGAAGTAGAGATCATCCACACAAACGGAATAAGCGAGATCAAGGCGCCAATGATCAGAATAACATAGGTTACAACTTTCGCGGATCCATTTCGTTTAAGCAATGATTTTGTTTGTTTAGCCATAAAACACCCTTGAACCTTGAATTCGATTATTCGCCACTGTTAAAATTAAAATAATGGCAAACAACACAAAAGAAAGCGCGGACGCATATCCATAACGAAGCTTCTCAAAAAATTCAATGAATATCGTCACGCTAAACGTATCCGTTGTCCCCAATGCCATGCTGTCACGGAATATCCAGATCGTACTGAACGCCTTGAATGTTCCAATAATTGCAATCAACGACAGGAAATAAGTCGTCGGTGAAAGCAGGGGGAAAATGATGTACCAGAAGGTATCCCATTTATTCGCACCATCCACCGCAGCCGCATCAATTAATTCTTTAGAGATATTACCCAGCCCCGCCAGGTAGATCACCGTATCATAACCAACGTAAGTCCAGACAGAGTGCAGGATGATTACCGTCAACGCCAGGCTGGGGCCGGCAGCCCACGCAGGCCAATCAACCCCCATTCCATTCGCTATGATCGAAAACACGCCTTTCGGTTCAAACAACCACCGCAACGGCTCAGCTCCCAGACTTTTCAATAAAAGATTCGCTGGAGCAGTTTCTCTGGCAGAAAAAATCTGACGGAAAATCGCCGCACTTGCCACTGCCGGAGTCACATAAGGCAGGAAGTATATGATCCGAAATGCGTTAGAACCCCATATTTTTTGAAACAGCAAGACCGACAAGAATAGCGAAATAGCCAGTTGAAATGGAACCGTGAACATGGAGAAGTAGATGGTTACTTTCAACCCTTCCCATAAATCCGGGTCTCCTGAAGCCAATATCGTCGGAATTTCTCCGATCAATAGCCATCCCCCAACCATTAACACAAAAGCAGCAAGGATGCGCCACCAAAACACCTTGCTGCCCACTCTTTTTTCGGCACTTTTCCAAAACAACCAGGCCAGTCCAATCAAAATAAAACCAGAACCAATCGTAACAACCTGCGGCCAAACCCCGGGATCTGTTCCAGCTTCAAGTGCCGCCGCATACACACCGGCAATCTCTTTGAACGTAAACCAGATTAAAATGCCGCCCACTGCTAAAGAAGTCCAGGCAAACGCAAACATGCTTTGCCGTTGGAATGTCTTTTTGTCCCCAATAAATTTTCTGACCAGCCACCCTAAAATCAGCCCGCCGGCCGCCAAACTGATGAAAACAAAAAACGCAGCAGCCACCTGTTCTGCCCACAGCGTTTCCCCCAATAAGCGCATAAACACTTCCTGGGTCCGCTCCAACTTCCGCAGCTTATCGGCAATCCCCAAAAATTCTGGCAGCAGAATCACACCCCAGCGCAATAATGCCAACACAGCCCCTGCCTGCACAAGAGCCGGGATCAAATGCAGCCACTGCCGGCCGGTTACGCCCTGTTTCTGCTGAGACCGCACCAGGAGATACGCTCCAACAAACGCCAACAAAGCCAAAATAAATGCCGCCAGATATGCCAGGTTACCTATGCCCGAAACATAATTTTTCAAGCCAATAAAAGCTCCCTGTTTCAGCCGCCACTTATGAAGACTGACGTATAAAGCAAAGCCAACAGGGAAAATACCAAATATAAAAATCAGAGTGACTGCGGGAGCAATAAAAAGATAACCTGTCAAATACTCACGAATTTTTCGACCATTTACTCTCGAAAACAAAGAACGCTGCTTCATTTTGCTGTTCGCTTCAACAATTTCGGCCATAATTCTCTCTTTGGATAAGTTTCAAATATTTACAATACCCATTGTACCCTTATTATATAGGTTTTTTTGTTAGAATGTCTTTAACGCTCCATAAGGATACATTAACCACGTAAAGGATGCAATATGATTCGATTAAAAAGGATTGCTCTGATTGGCATGTTATTTTCTTTGATAGCAGGATGTGCCACCCCGCAAATTTCGACAACCCCGGAAGTTACAAAACAAGCAGAACTTCCCACACCAGGCCTGAACCACCTCGTTATCAGTGAGATCATGGCTGGCGCAGAACACAATAACAACCATGACTTTATCGAATTATACAATCCCCAAAACGAAGCGGTAGATTTGGCAGGGTATTCCCTGTCTTACCAACTCGATCGGGAAACCGATTATATCACTTTGTATGACTGGAATTTATACACCTTGATTCCACCGTACGGCTATTATTTACTCGGCTATTCCGGTGAAACGTTTAACCTCCCCGTGGACGCGGAATTCACCCAGAATCTCATTTCCTCCAAAGGCAGCATCACCCTCCTGAATGGCAGTGATGAAATACAGGATAGTGTCTGCTGGGGCAGCCAGCCCTGCGAAAAAGGAGAAGGATCTCCTGCCACAGCCCTTCCCAAAGGGAAATCACTGGAAAGATTACCCGGAGGCCAGGCAGGCAGCACCACGGACACCGATGACAACGCCGCTGATTTCGCCCTGAATGCCCGCCCCAACCCGCAAAATACCGGCAGTCCAATCGCTCCGCCCATCACCGGGCAACTGCAAATCCAGATCAACGCCCCACAGAAAGTCAACCCCGGAGAGCAATTCATCCTCCAGCTCAAGGTCACAAACTCTGCTGATACCAATGTTGAGAACACCACTGTCACGCTTCCCGTCCCCGCAGAGCTGACCATCTCTCCAGAACAAAGCACAGCTGTCCAAATCAATCCGCCTTTTGCTGTCTGGAACATCCCCAGTCTGGAAGCAAAAAGCTCCACAGTTCTTGAACTGGCCGTCACCGCCCCCTGGTCCTATACTTCCTTGTTCACCCATTCCTACTCCGCTGCTTCCGAAAACATGCTGGTCAGTATCGTCGGTGCGCCGATCCGCATTCAAGTTGCCGATGGCTCAGTCCCCATTGAAATCGCCAAAACCCTTTTTGAAGTGGACGTGGTGGTCGAAGGTATCGCCACCATGTACACCGACGGTTTTTTCGCAGGTTCCACAGGCACGAAATTTTACCTTCAGGATGAAAGCGGTGGCATACAGGTCTACATCCCCGGCGGCAAAGGCCAGGTGGATGTATCCATCGGCGATCGAGTCCGAGTGCAGGGTCAAATCGAGCTGTACCGCGGTGCGCTGGAGTTAATCCCCGTTTCCCCTGACGATGTGGAAATCATCGCCCAAAATGGGGAAACGCCCCTCCCGCTGGAAGTCTCCATCGCCGAGGCCCTGCAAACCGAATCCCTGACCGGGAAACTCGTCACCATCCAGGGCAGTGCCGCCCGCATCGAAGAATTTTCATACAGCTTTGAGATGGATCTGCTTGACGATACCGGCCAACTAATTACCGCCTATATCGACAAGGAAACTAACACAACCATCGAAACCATCGAAAACGAGCTGCGTTATACCGTTGCCGGCATTCTCGAAGTCAGAGATGGCAATGTGCAGATCAATCCCCGCCAGCAATCCGACATTCAGGAAATTCCCGCTGAAACAATCCTCGTTGAAATGGATGCTCCCTCCACTGTGGAACAAAACGAAATTATCGAGATCGCTTTTAACATCACCAACAACCTTCCCGCTGATGTCGATAATCTCCAGTTCACCCTGCCGCTGTCGCTCAAAAACTATGAACTCATCAGTCTCTCCAATGATGGGCAAACGATTGATGAATCGGCCGTTTGGCAAATACCGCTTCTCCCCACCGGTAAAAGCAAATCCATCAACGCGATTGTTAAAGTCACCAGCAATCAAGCCTGCTTCGAAATCAAGGACTACACCCTCACCGCAGACAACACTCCCGCAATTGTCGCTGAAACCCCACACTACATTTTCACCAGTCCAAATCTGCCCATCTGGGCCATTCAGGGCCCCGGGGATCGCTCGCCATACCTGCTGGAAATCGTACAGACGCAGGGTGTCGTCACCGCCGTCTTCCCCGACCTGAACGGATTCTGGATGCAGGAAGTCCAATCCGACACAGACCCGCGAACCTCCGCCGGCTTGTTTGTATCCACAGAGGGACTTGACCTCGCCCTCGATCCAGGCGATCAGGTGGAAGTTCACGGCATCATTCGCGAAGCCTATCAACAAACCCGGATAGCCCCCGCATCCAAAAATGACATCGTTATCGTCAATTCTGGCAGCCGCCTGCCCGCACCCGTATCGCTTGACCCGCCTCAAGACAACGAGGAAGCCGAAATCTATTACGAAGCGCTGGAAGGCATGCTGGTTGCTGTCCCAGGCGCTGCCCTGGCTGTATCACCCATTAACAAATACGGCGAACTGACCCTCGTCCTCCCCAAACATGGCGTAGACAGGCTCTATCAAGGTCAGCAGAACGGCTTCAAGATCATGCTTGACGACGGCAGCAATATCACCCATCTTGATCAAAGCACGCTGCCCTTCATCGCCAACACCGGAGATATTCTTGGCAACATCACCGGTCCGCTTGCCTATAGCTTCGGCAATTACAAAATCGCTCTCACTACCACCCCCGCCGTCCGCCCACAGCAGATAACCCCTGCGGCACTCCCTCAAATCCAGCCAGGTCAATTCAGCGTAATGACCTGGAATGTTGAGAATCTCTTCGACTATCTGGAACCGCACCCCTCCAGCCCTGCCCTGCCCAATATCCGCCAATACAAGGTAGATATTGCCCGCACCGCCAACACCATCCTGACTGCTGGCGCTCCTTCCGTTGTTGCCTTGCAGGAAGTGGAGAATATCAAAGTCCTCGAAGACATTGCCGATTCCGACATCCTCAGCGGCTACCCCTACCAACCCATCCTGATTGAAGGGACAGACAGCCGCGGGATTGACGTCGGCTACCTTGTGCGCACAGACCATGCAAAAATCCTGGAAACCACACAGCACGAAGCACCCGAAGGCATCACCAGCCGCCCGCCGCTTGAGATTAGGCTCGAAGTCATCGGCAGCAGCCCGCCAACCACCCTGCACATTCTCAACAACCACTTCACCAGCATGTCCGGCGGAGAAAAAGCCACCGAACCGCGCAGAAATTCTCAAGCTGCCTGGAATGTAACGGTTATGCAACAAATCCTCAGCGCCGATCCCGACAGCCATATCATCATCACCGGCGATCTGAACTCCTATTACGATTCTCCTCCTGTCCAGATTTTCCGTGACGCCGGCCTCTCGCACGCTTTTGACCTCCTCCAACCGGAAGAACGCTACACTTACATCTACGAAGGCGCCTCCCAAACCCTGGACCATGTGCTGATGACGGAATGGCTATACGAAAATATCGATTCGGTTATCCCTCTGCACATCAACGCCGACTACACCATCCCCCTCGCCGGCGACGAATCCCCCATCCACAAATCCGATCATGACCCCGTCATCGTCATCTTTAATTTTACGGAGGAGTGAGTTACAATCAGTTAATTGATATATTGTCCAGGAATATAAAATGAGATTGCTTCAGGAGGTGGAACATGAAAAGGAAAATGTTGCATCCCAGCCTGCTGCTTGTACTGACACTGCTGATTGCTTCTTGCAAAACGGGCTCTCCGGATTGTAAGGAGCTGCTCTTTACACATCACTTCGTATCCAGGAAAGGCTTTGAATCGAACATCGTTGCCATCTATCCTGAAGAAACGTCTCCGCGACGGGTGACAACCGACGGTCTTTACAATACCATGCCCCACTGGTCTCCTGACGGGTCCCGGATTGCTTATCTGTCTGCACGCTCAGGGACGCTGCAGCTGCACCTGATGGATCCTGACGGTGGCAATGACCGCCAACTTACCTCCGGTTTCGGTCTTGATGTTTCACAGTTGGTGTGGTTGCCCGATGGAAATCGAATCGCGATGTGGGCAGCAGGGACTGGAGAATGGCAATGGCAAGCTGTAGATGTGGTCACAGGAGAAATCACCTCCCTTGACGAGTGGGCTCTTCCGTCCGACAGTTTCTTGTCAATGAGCTTGTCCCATGATGGCACACGCCTTGCCTACGTAGAACAAACAACACCAAAACAACAGAACACCCCGTACCAGCTCTACATTCAGGATATTGATGGTTCCAACAGATATGCGCTCACAAATACCAGTGGAATAATCCACAATCCGATATGGTCCCCTGACGACAGCCAGATTGCTTTCCTTTCATGTGATGAAAGCGCTGCTTGTAAAGAAAATGTCATCTATATGATTAATCTGGATGGCAGCAACCTCCATGAACTCACTACAACAGATCTCTATCCGTCGATGATCGCCTGGTCACCTGACGGAGAATCGCTGGCGGTTATCGCTGATGATGAGCTTTACACCGGGGGAGTCCTCTATCAATTGGATCTCAAGACTGGGAAAAGAACAGCCCTGTTCAAACTTGAGCAGCCGAGTCACCTCTCGCATCTTTCCTGGTCCCATTAGATATTGTCAAATTGAGACTCAAGGCTTGGCTTGATGACACCCAACCCGAAAGAGGCTGGCGAAACGAAACACTCAATATCATCGGCGTTAATTGTCATTCATACTCATTGGTGGACTAATCTATCCCTCCCCCGCGTGGCGGGGGAGGGATAGATTTTCTGCTGCCCAGAAAATCAGGGTGCTGTCAGCCCTTCAACACCGCCAACGCCCGCTCATGCAGCAACCCATTCGAACACAATACCCCGCGGTTATTCTCCAGTTTCCTGCCCGCGCTGAAATCAAGTGTCCTCCCGTCCAGATCCGTCACCCGTCCCCCAGCCTCTTCGATCACAATCATCCCGGCAGCCTGATCCCAAATTTTCTCTTTGTATTCGGGCGCTTCCGCAGGTGGAACCCGCAGCAAAAACTCCCCATCCCCCGCAGCCAGTACGCCCTGCTTCGCCTGACTGTCCATCCGTACAGGGTCTTTTTTAATGCCCATTTCCTGAATAAAGCTGGCAATCACCTCTTCGTTCGTATGCCCCGACTCAAACGAAAATAACATGCGCGCTTCTGCGTGGCTGGCACACGCTGAAACACACAGTTTCACCGCCTCCCGTGGTTCATCCAGCGACAAAGCCCACGTTCCCTTCCCTGCCGACGCGTATATGATCACGCCTGGCTTTTCAAAACAACTCAATTGCAAATTCGGACAGCCCAATAACCCGACCACCACACGGTAGTCGACCAGCAGGGACAGCGCTACCGCAAACTGACCGCCGCGCAAAAATCCTTTTGTGCCGTCAATCGGATCCACCAGCCAAAACCGCTCACTCGGCGCAGCATTTCCCCAACTGATCCACTTCGTGACAGACTGTTGGTCTGCTTCAGCAATGCAAGACTTCACATAATTAGTAACCCCGCCCTGCAAATCTGCATCCTGCTTTTGCAAAAATCCCCCGTCTTCTTCCCCCACTAGCACATCCTGAGGAAAACGTTCCCCCAGCCGCCGCGCAATCAAGGCCTGAACGCTGAAATCAGCCACCGTTACCGGCGACCGGTCTTCCTTTACCATCGCCGTTGAGGTCAATTCTCGCTGGATGCGCCGGGAAAGCAAACTCGCTTCCCGCACCACTTCAATTCCCGCGAGCAATTCAAATCTCATGTCTTTCTGCATCCATGCTCCTCGCTTTTATCCCAACGAAACAACACGATTGTCCTGTGCCGATTTCAACAAACCCTGAATCGTATGGACATGATTCCAGCTGTCCTGCAAAGAAATCAGTGGAGCCTTTCCATCCAGAATAGCAGCATGCAGATTCTCCACTTCATAGCGGTACAAATCTGCTTGCGCAGACTCGTATTCCGTCATTGAGCCATATTCATTAAACAGCTGAATCTTTTCACCCTGCCCCATATTGACAAAAGGCCGGATGAGCAGGATCCGCCCCAGCGTCCCCATGATTTCCACGGAAGTATGGGTTGGCGATTCAAATGAGCAGGAGATCTGCGCGAACCGCTCCCTGGAAAACATCAACTCTCCCTGAAACACCATATCCACACCTGTCTTCCCCATTCGCTGCACGCCAAATACCCGTTCGGCAGGCTCTTTCATCAACCATTGCGCATAACTGAGTGGATAAATCCCAATATCCCACAATGCGCCGCCGCCCATCTCAGGCTGATAACGATAATCACCCGGATGATCCAGCACAAAATTGAACACCCCGCGGACGCTTTGCAACGCCCCGATCCGCCCTTCCTCAATCCACTTCTCTATCATCAAGGTTTGTGGATGATGGCGGTACATCAAAGCCTCCATTGCGCACTTCCCGGTTTCTTTGCTGGCGGCGATGATTGCGTCCACCTCATCTACAGATAACGCCAGCGGTTTTTCACATAATACATGTTTGCCGGCGCGCAGCGCACGTATCGTCCATTCGGCGTGCAAATGATTTGGTAAACTCACATATACCGCATCCACTTCTGGCGATACCAGCATCTCCTCATAACTGCCAAACGCCATCGGAATCTGCTTCTGCCGCGCATATCTCCTTGCCCTCATCTTCCTGCGGCTTGCTACAGCAGTCAGTTCTCCGCGTGCAGAGCTGCGAATAGCGGGAATGATTTGATTATTGATCCTCGCCGTTGATACCAATCCCCATCGAATTTTATCCATCATTTTCCTCCAGACAGATTTTCATAATATTTGTACCGCCCCTTGACATAGGAACGCAGCCTACCCTTGCGCTCCAATTCCTTAAGCTGCGCTCTCACCGCTGCCTCGCCATACCGCCGGAATTTCCCCAGTATCTTGCCTTCACTCTTGCCGCTGGCACAAAACGCAGCAATCTCCCCCGCCAGCCCCTCTTCTTCCGATGGCAGCGCTTTTTTTGGCGCAACCAGTGTGATCCCCGGATTGCCAGAATACTGCCCTCCCGGCACAAATTCCACACACTCAGGATATTGGCTCAAATACTTTCGCAATCGCCTGCGTATCTGCCCGCCATCTCCGCCAGAACCATAGCCATGGATCACCATAAAATGGGTTGTATTACCTCTCGCCACCCTGGCATTATAAAAAGCAACAAAAGCAGATAAAGCTTCCGTTATCGTATAACCATGCAAATCAATCTCATCAACCGTACGCACGTTGTTCCCGTTTCTTTTCCACACCATTTTCGTTACAAATCGCTGTCCAGAATAAAGCCCTCGAGATGATCCATATCAATCTCGGTTTCTAAAATTGCAAAAGACAAGATCGCTATCCCCGCTTTCCGCGCGGATAGTCTTGACCCGGATACCAGTGGGTGCCACGCTGGCAGCGGCTTGCCTTCCTGCAGCAGCCGGTAAGCGCAGGTCTTTGGCATGAAGTTCAATTCTGCTACATTTTCTACAGACAGCACCACACATGTTGGTACAAATACGGAACGATGCGCATACGCCCTGCAGCCTCCGTTTTTCAGGTCATACAGCTTGCACACAATACTGGTGAAATAAACCCCGCCGCCTTCCTCATCCTCCACCTTGTGCAAACAGCATCGCCCGCAATGATCACAGAGCAGCTCCCATTCCGCCACGCTCATCTCTTCCAATTGTTTTGCTTCCCAAAAAGGCTGCGTCATATCCTCTATCCTTTATCACTTTCGTAAATCTTCAAGTATAATTGTAATCCGTAATGACAAACACTATCCTGCATCGGAAGGTATAAAAATGTCCAATGTTGCTGAAAAATTTTTGGCCTATGTCAAAATCGATACACAATCCGATCGTTACAGCGAAACAACTCCCTCTACCAGAAAACAATTAGACCTTGCAAAATTACTGGTCAAAGAACTGAAAGCTCTCAAACTGGAAAATGTGACCCTTTCGGAGCATGGGTATGTCATGGCAACTTTACCCGCCAACATACCCAACTTCACCGGCCCCACCATTGGCTTCATTGCCCACATGGACACCAGCCCCGATTTCACTGCCGAGAATGTCTCCCCAAAACTCGTAGAGAATTATCATGGCGGCGACCTTCCCCTTGACGATGCCGGAGAGATTGTCCTCTCGCCCAAAGAATTTCCCGAACTTGCCAATTACAAAGGCAAAACGCTCATCACCACGGACGGCTCAACCCTCCTCGGCGCAGATGACAAAGCCGGCATTGCCGAGATCATGACCGCCATCGAGCATCTCGTTCAGCACCCCGAGATTCCCCATGGCCCAATCCGCATCGGCTTCACTCCCGATGAAGAGGTTGGCCGCGGCGCAGATTATTTTGACGTCGAAGCCTTCAACGCTGACTTCGCCTATACCCTGGACGGCGGCGAAATTGGCGACCTGAACTACGAAAACTTCAACGCCGCTGGCGCCGAGATCATCATCCATGGTCGCAGTGTCCACCCCGGTTCCGCCAAGGATAAAATGGTCAACGCGATCATGATCGCCATAGAACTGGCACAAATGCTGCCCGACCGGGAACGACCGGAACATACCGAAGAATACGAAGGCTTCTTTCACCTCTTTGAGTTGGAAGGCGACGTAGAACGCGCCCGCATGGTTTACATCCTCCGCGATCATGACCGCGAGAAATACAACGCCCGCATAGAACTGCTGGAACGCAGCGCATCCACCCTCAACGCCCGCTATGGTGTCGGTACCGTTGAACTGACAATCAAAGAGCAGTACCGCAACATGAAAGAAAAGCTGCTCCC
>Ga0334887_1001345_pt1 | contig 32364 bp, 23 predicted proteins | sample GraSluR1_MG_10_FD_207217 | JGI IMG/M metagenome (GOLD analysis project Ga0334887, IMG submission 207217) | Sludge microbial communities from methane-producing bioreactor in Wageningen University, Netherlands - Granular Sludge_18_07-R1 | ecosystem: Engineered > Bioreactor > Anaerobic >...
AGCAATCTATTAACCATCAGTTCACCTTTGTAGAAATCCAATAAATATAAAAACATTAAAGAAAAAATCAGTGTAAATCTGTTAAATCCGTGTGCGAGCGTAGCGAGCCTGTGTCAAAAAAAAATTCCTTGTTGCGCAGTTTCTGGCTTATGCGTTATGAAAAAACGAACCCGCTGGCTCTATTTCGAATCCTTGAAAACCGGATCGCCCGGCAACAATGTCCAAAATAATCTGCCAGCGGGTCTCTAAGAAGCCAAAGATTTGCAAATTCTCTTTCGAGAACATTTGGTACAATAAGATTTATCCTTTTAGAAAAGGGACTTATTTTTCTACCAGAAATCTTGTTGGCTTCTGGGTATATTTTGCGCAGTTTTTTAGATGGTATTCAGGCAAATTGTGGAAAAAAATAAAACAATAATCTTGACCCTGTACAAGCTTAATTGTATAGTTTAAAAAGCTTGGGGGGCTATAAGTAGTTGTGCTATCCTTATTCAATAGTTTTAGATGAAAGAAGGTAAAACTAAATGATACAGATTTCTCTGCCAGGAAGGGAAAAAACTCTGGACTTAAAATATTTATTATTGGACCTGAACGGAACCTTGACTGTTGGAGGAATACTGCCGGACGGAGTCAAGGAACGGGTGGAATTACTTAAGAATAAACTTGATATATACCTTTTAACTGCCGATACTTTTGGTAGCGGCAAAGAAGTAGCAGAAGAACTGGGTATAGAAATATTCAAGGTAAATACCATAAAAGGTGCAGACGACAAGAAGGATTTTTTAATTAGCCTGGAAGCCGGAAAAACAATCGCCATAGGAAATGGTTATAATGATGTACTTATGCTTGAGAATGCGGGACTTTCAATTGTAATCATTGGTGGAGAAGGATGCTGTGTTCAAGCACTCATGAAGGCTGATATTGCTGTAAACAATATTAATGATGCCCTTGACCTCTTGATAAACCCACTGCGCCTAGTAGCAACCCTGAGAGCTTAGGGAATCTTCTGTTTAGCTCTTTTCTCTTGGAATGCCAGTTTGTTTATGTTTCTTTCGTCATAGTCTTGTAGTTGCTTGCTTAACATATTTTATAGCGACATTTTTCCCCAGTTTTCCGACACCTTTATGAAATAAAATGCCAATAAAAGAAATAGTCTTTTATTGGCGGCTACTAGAAAAAATACCCCGTTCTACAACTTCGATTCTGCAGATTAATAACTGGGGATTTTAGTTAACCAGCTCTTTTTTGAGCTTCTCCACTGTTTCCATACTCAGGCCAGTTATTTTAGCAACTATCTTTGGCTCTATTCCTTCAATCAACGCGTTTCGTGCTGCTTCCAGCTTGCCTTCTAATTTGCCTTCCCGTCTACCTTTTTCCTCTACAGCAGGATCATATAAGGTTTTAGTCATGCTCAGCACCTCCTTATTTAGTTTTTCATCTTTTACATATCTGCTATTTAAGTACCTGAATAGTTCTGCATTAGCCAGGAGTATTTTATGCAGGTCTTCTCCGTCTATTTCCTGTACTTTAAACAGTCTGGCTGCTTCGTTGGATATGCTTTCTACTATTTGTTGGGCTTCCTTGATTAATTTCCTTAGTTTTTCTTCTGTATGGGTCTTTCTGTTTTTGATTTTTTCCATCTGGTAGCGCAGTTTGAATACCTGCAGTGGTAACAGTGGGTAGAGCTTCTGTTCCAGGATATCTTCTTTGCTGTATTCCCAGTATTTCATTACCGGTACTATGTATTTTACTTCCTGTCCATCAGGAAAGATCAGTCTTAGCTTTAGTTCATCTTTTATACCGGGATTTTCTTCTATAAAGATGACCAATTGTTTGGGTATGTAGAATACGGTTTCGTCTTCTTCGCCTTCGTATTTGGCTATTTCTTTGGCTTTGTTAATTCCGTATTCCAGCATTCTGATAACCATTCTGTCATCGTTCAGGGTCTGTAATTCTATGTGATAGTGATGAGCTTTTTCTTCTTCTCTTAATCTTAGAAAAAGGTCTCCTCTTAATACATTATACTCATCATCTACAAATTCATTGCTGGCAAAGCTTACTTCGGTTGTTTCTATGTCAAAGGTTTCCTGAAACAGGCTGTTCATCATCGTTATCAGCACTTTGTTGGATACATTAAAGAGGGATTTCAGTATTTCATCCAGTTTTACTCGCTCTGAGCTTTCGTTTTTTGGGGTCAAGTTCTCACCTGCTTTCTATTTTAGCAAATTACTGATCGCTGTTGCTACTGTCTTTTATCAAGGATGGAAGACTGCTAGGCTTCCCCCCCCTACTGGTTACTTTTACCTCCCCTTAAATATTTTACATATTCATTATATATCTAATTATGGAAACAGTCACCAATAAAAAGAACGTTTGTTCTTTTTATTGGTGACTGTTTATGATAATATATGGTAAATAGTCCATAATGACCTATTTTGGTGTAAAATATAACGAATAGTGCCTTTTTATTATAAGCAAATCTATCAAATTGAAATCTATTTGGAGAGAGGATAGAAAAATTGAGTACAGCATACCATGCCTGCTATTTTGCTCATGAACTCAGGCGAAAGGCATCCAGTGATGATATTGATAAATTATCCATGTCCCTTTTTGATGCCAGTGTAGACTTAACCCCTCATCAGGTTGAGGCTGCGCTGTTTGTATTCAGGTCTCCATTATCCAAGGGGGTCCTTCTGGCTGATGAAGTAGGTCTGGGAAAAACCATTGAAGCAGGGCTGGTCCTCTGTCAGTTATGGGCAGAGAAAAAGAGACGCCTACTGGTTATTTGTCCCGCATCACTTAGAAAACAGTGGAGCATGGAGCTGGAAGAAAAGTTTAATCTCCCTGCATTAATCCTGGAGAACAAAAATTACCGGCAGATGAAGAAGGATGGTTATGATAATCCTTTTGAGCAAGAGGCTATAATTATTACGTCTATAAATTACGCCAGCCGTATGCAGACCGATATCAGAACTATCCCCTGGGATATCGTTGTAATAGATGAGGCTCATAAACTGCGCAATGCATATCGTCCCAGTAACCGGATGGGACAGTCCATTAAATGGGCAATAGAGGACCGCAAGAAAATATTATTGACCGCTACCCCGCTGCAGAATTCATTATTGGAATTATTCGGATTATCAACCATAATTGATGATTATATCTTTGGTGATATCAAAGCCTTTCGCAGCCAGTTTATCAACGACAACGATATTGACGAACTGCGCGAGCGTCTAAGAGGATTTTGCCAGAGAACCCTGCGCAGTCAGGTACTTGAATATGTTCGCTATACTGAGCGTAGAGCTATTACTCGTCCTTTTAGACCCAGTGATGAAGAACAGAAACTCTATGAATCCATCGCCGGATTTCTCCAGAGAGAAGATAATTATGCCATTCCTCCCAGGCAGCGTACCTTAACAACCTTGATTTTATGGAAGCTGCTGGCCTCCTCATCACAGGCAGTAGCAGGTACCCTGTTGACCATAAAGGAACGACTGGAAAAGATAAGAGACGGGATAAAAGCACCTGAAGACATTGTTGAAAACATAATTGATCAGGAAGAGATGGAAAATGATCTTCTTGATGAGGATATAGAAAATCAAGAGGCAGAATATGAAACAGATACTTACCAGCAGCAGTTTAAAAAACAGGCGTCCAGTGCAATTGACCTGGAAAAACTAAAAGCTGAAATAGCAGAACTGGATGATTACATAAGACAGGCCAAATCCATTGAGGTAGACGGCAAAACCCAGGCACTGCTTACCGCTCTGGAAGTTGGGTTTACAGAGATGGAACATACCGGGGCTGACCGAAAGGCCTTGATATTTACGGAATCGAGGAGAACCCAGGAGTATTTGTATCACTTCCTGCAGGCCAATGACTACCAGGGCTCTGTTATGATGTTCAATGGCAGTAATAATGATACCCTTTCCAAAGAAATATACCGGCAATGGTTAATGAAGAATCAGGATACAGCTAAAATCAGTGGTTCAAAAACAGCAGATAAACGGGCAGCACTGATTGAATACTTTCAGGATAATGCCGATATTATGATTGCTACCGAATCTGCTGCTGAAGGGGTAAATCTGCAGTTTTGTTCCCTGGTAATTAACTATGACCTGCCCTGGAATCCTCAACGTATAGAACAGCGCATAGGCCGTTGCCATCGTTATGGACAGAAACACGATGTAGTGGTTATTAATTTTCTAAATGAAAGAAACCGGGCTGACCTTCGTGTTTATCAAATATTACAGGAGAAATTCAATCTTTTTAACGGAGTTTTTGGAGCCTCGGATGAAGTACTGGGAACAATTGAATCCGGGGTGGATTTTGAAAGAAAGATTTTAAATATATACCAGCAATGCCGTACTCCTGATGAGATCGAAGCAGCTTTCAGTGCTCTGCAGGAGGAAATGGAGAATATTATTAGTTCACGTATGGAGGATACCCGCAGGGCTCTTCTGGAAAACTTTGATGAGGATGTACACCAGCACCTGAAAATACAACTGGATAAGACACGTTATTACCTGGACCGGGTGGGAAAGCAGTTCTGGGAGCTCAGCCGATATATACTGCAAAAAAATGCAGTATTTAATGATGAAGAACTAAGTTTTACTCTCCAGATTGCTCCTTCAGCAAATACCAAAGCGGGTAAGTATATGATGATAAATAAAGATAAACAGCCCGAAGAACGAGTTAAGATTTACCGTTTGTCCGGCCCGCTGGGAGAATATGTTCTGGATCAGGGAATCCTCCAGGAGACTCCAGCCGCTGAGCTTCAATTTAATATCAGCCAGCATCCGTCAAAGATCTCAGTGGTGGAAGCTTTAATGAATAAAAGCGGTTACCTGGTTCTTTCCAAGCTGACTATTGAATCCTTTGAAGAAGAGGAACATTTGCTTTTTAACGCTTATACAGACGACGGACAGGTTCTGGATCAGGAATGCTGCGAAAAGCTTTTTCAGTGCCGGGGAAGAGTTACTGGCTTAATTGATATTCCCCATGTACAGCGTACACGTCTGGAAATGGAGACCAAAAGGCATGCCGAAGGCCGCTTGAATAAATCCCTGGAAATCAGTAACCACCATTTCCGTCAGGAACGGGACCGCCTGGATAAATGGGCAGACGATATGGTCCTGGCTGCGGAAAAGAATCTAAAGGACAGCAGGGCAAAAATTAAATTAGTGAACAGGCAGGCAAGAAATGCGACCAATATGGAAGAACAGCTGCAATATGAGAAGAAACTGCAGGAACTGAACCGGGCTCTGCGCAAACAAAGGCAGCAGATATTTGACCTGGAAGATGAAATCGTGGATAAAAGAGATCGGCTGATTGATGAGCTGGAGCGAAAGATGGGCAGCAGTACAGAACACCGGATACTGTATATGCTGCGTTTTCATGTAATATAGCTACAAAGGAGGATATACAGGGTGAGAGACAATTATACAAAACTAAAAAGAATACTGCGGGAGATGTTTCAGATGGACCAGGCTGACCTGGATTTCGGTATTTACCGTATCATGAACCAGAAACGGGATGAAGTGGAGCAGTTCCTGGAAACAGATTTGCTTCCCCAGGTAAAGACCGCCTTTGCAGATTATACATCTGTGGACCGCTTGCGCATAGAAGAAGAAATAAACAAAGTCAAGAAAAACCTTGCAGATGCAGGGGTTAAGCCTGAAGACTCACCAAAATATATGGAGTTGCAGGGGCAAGTGGCTAATGCTGTAGATATAGAGGCTCTGGAACAGGAAGTCTACTCGCATCTGCTGAGCTTTTTCAGCCGTTATTATGATAACGGGGATTTCCTGTCACGTCCCCGATACAAGGACGGTGTTTATGCCATTCCCTACAAGGGAGAAGAAGTTAAACTGCACTGGGCCAATGCTGACCAGTATTATATAAAAACTTCGGAATATTTCCGGGATTATACCTTTAAGCTTCCTTCAGGACAGCGGGTACACTTTAAGGTGGTGGATGCCAGTACCGAGCAGAATAACAATAAGGAAGAAAACGGCAAGGAACGGCGTTTTGTGCTATGTGATGATGAGCCTTTTATTGAAGCGGATAATGAACTGCTGATTCGTTTTGAATATAAGGTTGACCCCGGCAAACAGGATAAATTGAATGAAAAGGCTATTGAATACATCCAGAGTAATTCGGATACAAAGCCTGTGCAGAGCTATATGGAATTGTTTACTCCCTGTCCCACAGAGGCAAACCCCCAGCGCACCCTGCTGGAAAAGCATCTGAAAGAATATACCGCCCGGAACACCTTTGATTATTTCATACACAAGGATTTGGGGGGATTTCTCAGAAGAGAACTGGACTTTTATATAAAGAACGAAGTACTGTTTATTGATGATATTGATGAACGTGATCCATTATTCTTCCAGCAGTCTTTATCAAAAGTTAAAGTTATTAAGAATATTGCGCAGAAGATTATAGCCTTTCTGGAGCAGTTGGAAAACTTCCAGAAAATGCTCTGGCTGAAAAAGAAATTTGTAGTGGAGACCAATTACTGTATAACCCTGGACAGACTGCCGGAAGAACTGTACGAAGAAATAATTGCCAATAAAAATCAAATTGAGGAATGGAAACGGCTGTTTTCCATACAGGATATTGAACAGTCTGATACTAATCCTGCCTACACTGAGCCACTGACAGTGGATTTTCTAAAAGCTAATCCTTATCTGGTGATAGATACTGTTTTCTTCGGTGAAGACTTTAAAAACAGGCTCCTGTCATCCTTTGAAAATATAGATGAGGCTACAGATGGCTTGCTTATTCACAGCGAGAATTTCCAGGCCTTGAATTTCTTGCAGGAGAGGTATAAGGAACAGGTAAAGTGTATTTATATTGATCCGCCTTATAATACCGATTCAACACCAATTGTCTACAAAAATGGGTATAAACATTCTTCATGGTTGTCCTTGATAAAGGATAGAATCCAGTTATCACAAATCTTAATAAACAGGACAAGTGTATATGTAGTTGCTATTGATGATACAGAAGCGAATAATTTTATGTTGTTATTAAATTGTATGTTTAATAATCATAGAATTTCGCCTATCACAGTAGTTCATAATCCTAAAGGTTCGATTACAAAAGACTTTAATAGAGTCCATGAGTATGCTGTTGTTATAACGAATGAAGATGAAAAGAATTCTATAACTCGTACGTTAGAGAAAAATGAAACTCCTAGAAAAATGAGGCGTTGGGGTGCAAATTCCTTACGAACAGAAAGACGATTATCATTTTATCCTATATATATAAAAGATGGGCAAATCACTAGAATTGGGGAAATTCCATCTGATAATTTTCATCCATCAGGGAAAAATGTTAAATTAGAAACTGGTGAAATCGAAGTATGGCCAATCGACCAAGATGGTATTGAACGTAGATGGAATTTTGGTCTTGACACTATAAATGACAACTTAAACAGAATTGAAATTATTGAAAAAGAAGGTGTTTTTGATTTATTTGTTACTCATGAATTTACAGTACCGAAAACTGTTTGGACAGGCGGAATGTATGATGCGGGTAATTACGGAAATACCCTTTTGATCAATATTCTTGGAATTAAACTATTTGATTTTCCTAAATCCATTAATACAGTTAAGCAAAGTGTTTATTTAGCTACCTCTAATTATAAAAATACTACTATACTCGACTACTTCGCAGGCTCCGGCACCACTGGCCATGCAGTTATTAACTTAAACCGCGAAGATAAAGGTACCCGTAAATACATCCTTGTAGAAATGGGTGAATACTTCGATACGGTTTTAAAACCCAGGATACAAAAGGTTATATATTCAAAAGACTGGAAAAACGGCAAACCGGTCTCCCGGGAAGGTTCCAGCCATATGTTTAAATATATGCGCCTGGAATCCTATGAAGATGCCCTCAACAATCTGGAAATGCAGCGTTCAGCTATGCAGCAGCAGGTCCTGGGTGAAAATGCCAGGGTGCGGGAACAGTATATGCTGTCCTATATGTTGGATGTCGAAAGCCAGGGCAGCGTATCTCTGCTAAACCTGGAGAACTTTGCAGACCCCTTCAACTACAAACTCAATATATACAGAAATGGAGAAAGCAGGCCGGTAAATGTTGACCTGATTGAGACCTTCAATTACCTCCTGGGCTTAAAGGTGAGACAAACTGAACTAATAAGAGGATTTCGGGTAGTCAGGGGAGAGCTCTTGAATGGGGACAAAGTCCTTATCATCTGGCGCAATCTGAAAGAAAAGAGCAACGAAGAGCTGGATAAATTCTTTGATAAGCAGGGTTACAGCACAGCCGACCTTGAATTTGACCGTGTCTATGTCAATGGAGATAATAACCTGCAAAACTGGAAAAAGGATGAAGACCTCTGGAAGGTATTTTTGATTGAAGAGGAATTCAAGAGGCTCATGTTTGAAGCAAGTGATATATAGGGGGGATTAGAGTGACAGGAACACGCAGAAGAAGAAGGGCTGATACTACTCCCGCACTTCGCTTTGATGAACGTCTGGTTCTCAATCAGTACATACTGAACCTCTTTGAAGCGGATAAATTTGATGATTTAAGCAAAGACATGAAAGATACTAGCCTGGAAGGCTGGGATGAAAACAATACTTCATATTTCTATAAGCAGCTGGTAGACAGCCGCCTGTTTGAACGCAGTCAATTGGACCGTGATTTACTGCTTCAATATGATAGGAATATTTATCATCATACGCAGGCTATTAATGGTAGACGCAGCGAAGAAATCAAATGGAAATACTTCCAGTATTTCTCCCTGCTTTTTACCGAGATTTACCTGGATCGATATTTTAGTAATCACGATAAATTACTTGAAGATCTTAACTCTCATGTGGATGCCTTTAATGAAGATAAGGCAGATTCAGATAAGATAGATTTATATGAAAAAGATGAGCTGAGAAGACTGGCTTTCTGGAATGCTACCGGCTCAGGCAAGACCTTATTGATGCATATCAATATATTGCAGTACCAGCATTATCTTGAATCACATAGAAGGGCTGGCGAATTGAATCGAGTAATACTCCTTACCCCCAATGAGGGCTTATCATTGCAGCATCTGCAGGAGTTCAGGCTATCAGGTATAGCAGCCCGGCTTTTTGATAAAGACGCCAGTCTATCTAATTCTGCTGTATATCAGCCAGCAATGTGGGATAAAGGCACAAGCTATTCGCAGGGTCAAATGTTTGGCGCGTCCAAAAAACTGATCATTGAAATTATCGACATCCACAAACTAAAGGAAGACTCCGGTCAGAAGACAGTAGCAGTAGATGCCTTTGAAGGTAAGAACCTGGTGCTGGTTGATGAAGGACATCGCGGGTCCAGTGGAGTAGATTGGAAAAGCCGCCGGGATCGCTTATGTGAAAATGGGTTTTCTTTTGAATATTCAGCAACCTTTGGCCAGGCCATGAAAGCCGCTAATAAGCGAAGTTTAACCCAGGAGTATGCCCGCTGTATCTTATTCGATTACTCTTACAAGCGCTTTTTTAAAGATGGCTACGGTAAGATGTATAATATTTTAAATCTATCAGAAGAAATGCATCTTGAGCAGCGCAATCTTTATCTTACCGCCTGTTTGCTTTCTTTTTACCAGCAGCAATTGATATACAGGGATAATGAAAGTAAAATGATCCCTTTTAACCTGGAAAACCCCCTGTGGATATTTGTAGGCAGTAAAGTAAATGCCGTACGCACTGAAAATCGCAGGAAGGTTTCCGATGTAGTTGATATTCTACTTTTTCTAAGGGACTTTGTAGCAGATAAAGACAAGAGTATTGAGAACCTGGACCTGCTTCTGCAGGGAAGATCAGAGCTGCGAGACGGAAGCGGTCAGGATGTATTTGAAAATGAATTTACTTATCTAATCAAGCAGATGCGAACAGGAGAAAATCTCTTGAAGCATATCCTGGAACTGCTGTTTAATAACGCTAATCCAGGTGCTATGCTGCATATTGATAATCTCAAAGGGGTAGAAGGGGAAATAGCTTTAAGGCTGGGTGATGGAGATTACTTTGGAGTAATCAATGTAGGGGATGATAGATCTCTATTGAAACTATGTGAAGAAAACGGGCTGGCTGTTTCCGAACGAGAGTTTTCCAGTTCTTTATTTAGCAGTATTAATGAAAGAGATTCAAAAGTTAACCTCTTAATTGGTTCTAAAAAGTTCAGTGAAGGCTGGAATAGCTGGCGAGTAAGTACTATGGGCTTAATGAACATAGGTAGAAAAGAAGGTTCTGAGATTATACAGCTTTTCGGTCGCGGGGTGAGATTAAAGGGATACCGGATGAGCCTGAAAAGAAGTACTGCCCTGGATGATCCTGATTTGGAAATACCTCAAAACCTTTCTGAATTGGAAACTCTCAATGTTTTTGGTGTAAGAGCAGATTACATGAAGCAGTTTAAAGAATATCTGGAAGAAGAAGGGCTCCCTGCCGATAAAAAACCTGTAAGAATTGATATTGCGGTTATTCCTACTATACCTGAAAAAAGCAGGCTCAAGGTACTGAAGGTGAAGGATAATGTAAATTTTAAGAAGGATGCCCCCCGTCCTACTCTCTCATTACCCAATCAATATATCTACAGGAACCCTGTAGTGGTCAACTGGTATCCGCGAATTCAGCTTATCGCCACTGAAAAAGCTGAAACAGGAAGTGCTGGCAGATTTGAGCTTCACAGCTTTGAGGAAAAACACCTGGCATTTATGAACTTTGAGGAGATATATTTTCACTTGCACAGATATAAGGATGAGCAGAGATGGTACAACCTTAACCTGAATAAAGAGATACTCTATAAGTTGCTCCTGGACAAGGACTGGTACAGGCTTTATATACCGGGCCACGAGTTGGATTTCAACGACTTCTCCAAAGTCTTTATGTGGCAGGAAATAGCAGTAGCTCTTCTAAAAAAATACTGTGAACGCTTCTATCTGGGTAATAAGGCTGAATATGAAAGCGACAAGATGGAGTATATATCTGTTCAGGACTATGAAGCACAGAAGGTGAAAGAAGGGAAACATGGCAACATACCCGGGGAATATATCTTCTCGGTACTTCCTGAAGCCGAAAGTTTTATTGCTCACCTGCAGAACTTAAAAGATGAAATGGATAGAGGTGAGTTTAAGGATGATAAAATATTTAATGGCTGTGAAGTGTTTAAGGTTGATAATCATCTATACCAGCCATTGATCTACCTGAAAAATTCGCAGGTAAAAGTCAGTCCGGTTCATCTCAATGAAGGTGAACGTGACCTGGTTATAGATATACAGGCGTATTATAAAAAGAATGACGAATATTTCAAGAATAAAGAAATATTCCTTCTGCGTAATCAGAGCAGAGGCAGTGGTATTGGATTTTTTGAAGCGGGTAATTTCTATCCTGATTTTATCCTGTGGCTGATTGATGAGGGAAAACAGTACATATCATTTATAGATCCCAAAGGCCTGCGTAATATTGAAGCCTGGGAAGACCCCAAGATAAGGTTCTGTGAAACTATAAAAGAGAAAGAAGCTAAGCTGGGGGATGCCAATGTAATTCTTGATTCCTTTATAATCAGCGTTACCCCTTATGCTAAATTAAACTGGAAAGGTGATAATCCCAAGGCTGAATTTGAACGCCATCATATATTGTTCCAGGAAGACAGGAATGAGTACGTTGCTAAAATATTCAGTATGATTAAATAAATTTGACTGGGTTGTTTGGGTAAAGAGGAATTCATATTTCATTCAATGTTGACCAGTTAAAAAAAATCTATTAGCCCATAGCTATTTTAAATGACCTGAAATATTGGGAAATAGTATACACTTTTTCCAGTGTTTCAGGCTTTATTATGACTAATTAACATATTATTAACAATAATATGCGTCATATTTGTTATATAATTAAAAAGAATATTTTGAAAACAGGTCTTAAATGAGAATGTTTTTCATCAAAATATTGCAATTTTCAGGGAATTCTCTTATCATGTAGTGAGCACAAAGCTTATAAAATGCCGAATTAGTAGGATTTTCAGCCTTTTATTGGAGGAAATACAGCGATATGGGCATTGATTAAAATAATCCCATGCCAGGAAAGGGGCGACGACCATGGAGAATGCTATTAGATTAGTTCCGGCCAGTAAAGAAGACAAGGAATTGTTGGCCAGGATAGAAAAGGAGGCAGGGACCAGTGTAAGCCTTTGTTACCAATGCGGCAAATGTTCTGCCGGTTGTCCGGTGGCTTTTGCCATGGATAACAAACCGCGACAGGTAATCAGATTCTTGCAGCTGGGATTAATCGAAGCTGCTCTGGAGTCTGACAGTATATGGATCTGCGCCAGCTGCGAAACATGCTCTGCACGTTGCCCCAGAGGGGTGGATATTGCCTCTTTGATGGATGCCTTGAGAAGAGAAGCTTTGAGACAGGGGAAAATTACTGACAAAAAGGTGGCTGTTTTCAATAAGGCTTTTCTGAACGGGGTCAAGAGTTTTGGCAGGACTTATGAGGCAGGCATATTGCTGACTCACAATTTCTTAACCGGGCAGTTTTTTAAAGACGCAGAACTGGGTTTGCCTATGTTTAAACGGGGTAAACTGGGTTTACTGCCGGAGAAAATCAAGGGAAGAGAAGAAGTTAAGAAAATATTTGAGCGGGTAGAGGAAATGGGAGGTGAATAAAATGAAAATGGCATATTATCCTGGTTGTTCCCAGGAAGGCAGTGCTATAGAATACGGCCTTTCTACTGAGAGAACGGCTGAGTTGATGGGAGTAGAATTGGTGGAAATTGAAGATTGGAACTGCTGTGGAGCAACCTCCGGCCATAATACCAATAAATTGCTGTCCCTGGCTCTTCCAGCCCGCAACCTGGCCATAGCTGAAAAAACCGGCCTGGATATCCTGGTTCCCTGTGCTGCCTGTTATAACCGTTTTAGAACCACTGAAATTACTGTTCGGGAAGACGGTGAGATGCGGGAAAAAATACAACAGGCGATTGATATGGAATATGAAGCCAAAAATGAAACGATCTCCGTACTGGATTTGCTGGCTAATAAGCTGGGACCTGAAAAAATCAAGGAAAAGGTGAAGCAGCCGTTAAAGGCTATGAAAGCTGCCTGTTATTATGGCTGCCTTCTGGTCAGGCCTGTTCATCATACCGGATTTGATGATCCCGAAGACCCACAGACCATGGATACGATTCTCAAAGCTCTGGGAGCAGAGACTGTAGACTGGTCACATAAAACCGAATGCTGCGGCGCGGCTCTGGCTACTTCACGGCCTGAAATAGGAAAAAGAATGACTTATGAAATACTAAAAAATGCCCGTGATGCCGGGGCGGAATGTATAGTGACAGCCTGTCCCCTGTGCATGATGAATTTGGACATGAGGCAGGCGGGAGTAGAAAAGGAATTTCGTGAAAAATTTGGTCTGCCGATATATTTTGTAACCGAGCTGGTAGCTGCAGCCTGTGGAGATGCCCCGGAAAAAGTGGGGACTAACCGGCATTTTGTGGAGGCCGTGGAATATTTGAAATCACTCCCGGCTAAAGCTGCACAAATGGAAGCCGAAGAGCAGGAAAAAAAGAAGAAAAAAATATCTAAAAGTGAACCGGCAAATGAAGAAGAAGCAGCGGCATTGAAGAAAAAAATAGATGCTATGGCCAAAGGATTTGCGAAAAATCCAGAAAAAACCGCTGCCAGGATAATAAAAGACGAAGAAAAAGCTAAACTACTGGCTGAAATTGTAACAGGTGATGAAAAGAAAATCAGCAAACTGGCTGAGCTTATGATAACTGACCAGGAGAAGGCGATTAAAACGGCAGAAGCACTGATAAACGGTGAACTCAAAAAAAGACAAAAGCAGCAGGCTTAAGAGGGGGGAGAAAAGATGAAAAAACGAGTAGGTGTATTTGTTTGTGATTGCGGGACCAATATTGCCTCAGTGGTTGATACGGAAAAAGTAGCTGAAACAGCGAAAAAAATTCCGGGAGTAGCCTTTGCTACTACTTATAAATATATGTGTTCAGACCCCGGGCAGGAATTGCTCAGAACGGCTATCCAGGAGCATAAACTTGAACAGGTAGTGGTTGCTTCATGTTCACCGCGTATGCATGAAAAAACTTTCCGCAAAGCTGTTGAAGCCGGGGGAATTAATGGATATTTGTTTGAGATGGTGAATATAAGGGAACAGGATTCCTGGGTACACCATGACCGGGGGCAGGCAACCCAAAAAGCGATTGACCTGGTGCGCATGGCAGTAAGCAAGGTATTACACAATAAGCCTTTGCAGATATCGAGCATACCGGTTAGAAAAAAGGCCATGGTCATTGGCGGGGGGATTGCCGGTATGCAGGCGGCCCTGGATATAGCCGAGGCCGGGCACCAGGTGGTTCTGGTGGAGAAGGAGGCCAGTATCGGAGGAAAGATGACTCAACTGGACAAGACCTTTCCTACCATGGACTGCGCCGCTTGAATAGGCACCCCCAAGATGGTTGCTGTGGCGCAGCATCCTAACATTGAACTGATAACCTATGCTGAGGTTACTGAGGTTAGCGGATATATTGGCAATTTCGATGTTACCATAAAGAAAAAAGCCAAATATGTGGACTGGGATCTCTGTACCGGCTGTGGTACCTGTATAGAAAAATGCCCCACCAAAAAGCTTAAAGATGAATTTGATCTGGGGCTGGGTTTGCGACCTGCCATTCACAAGGTCTACCCCCAGGCGGTTCCCGGGAAACCATATATAGACGCTCTAAATTGTTTGAAACTAACCAAAGACAAATGTGGTATCTGTGAAAAGGTTTGCCCTACCGATGCTATAAAATTTGATGACCAGGATGAATATGTCACTGAAGAAGTCGGGGCTATAGTAATGGCTACCGGTTATGATCTCTTCAAATGGGAAGAGGCCTACGGGGAGTACGGTTATGGTAAGTATCCGGACGTTATTACCAGCCTGCACTTTGAAAGACTGGTGAGCGCGGGAGGCCCGACCGGAGGGAAAATAAAAAGGCCTTCGGATGGGAAAGAACCTAAAAATGTAGCCTTTATCAAATGTGTAGGTTCCCGGGATGATACCAAAGGGAAGAGCTACTGTTCCCGGGCCTGTTGTATGTATACAGCCAAACATGCTTATCAGGTAAAGGACAAAATAGAGGACAGTGAAGCCTATGTCTTTTACATGGACGTACGTACCGCAGGCAAAAACTATGAAGAATTTTACCAGCGTTCCCTGAATGCCGGGGCCAAATATATTAGAGGCCGGGTAAGCAAAATATATCCGCGGGGAGATAAACTGGTGTTAAAAACTGAAGACACCTTGCTAAGTATGCCCCTGGAGGTAGAAGTGGATATGGTAGTCCTGGCAACAGCTATGGTGCCGGGTGAAGACAGTATTGATCTGGCCAAGACTATAGGCTTTTCTGTTGATAAGGACGGGTTTTATCAGGAAGCCCATCCCAAACTGCAGCCGGTGGAAACCTTTGCTGCCGGGGTATTCCTGGCAGGATGCTGTCAGGGACCCAAGGACATACCAGATACCGTAGCCCAGGCCAGTGCTGCGGCAGTCAAAGTCTGTGGCATGTTTTCCAAAACTGAGCTGGCTACAGAGCCCATGGTTTCAGAAGTTGATATAAGCAAATGTTCAGGCTGCGGATTCTGTGTACCAATTTGTCCTTATAATGCGATTTCACTGAAAGAGATTCAAGAAAGAGGCCATCATGGTCCCCTGACGAGAACTGTGGCCGAAGTGAACAGCAGCCTGTGCCAGGGATGCGGAGCCTGTGTTCCCGCATGCCGGACAATGGCTTTGAACTTAAAAGGCTTTACTGATGAGCAACTGGTATCGGAGGTGGATGCACTGTGTCTGTAGAGAACAAGAGCGGGTGGCAACCCAAGATTATCGTTTTTGCCTGTAACTGGTGCAGCTATGCGGCAGCAGACCTGGCAGGGCTCAATCACCTGGAATATCCTGCGGAAGTGAGGATTATCAGGACTCCCTGTTCAGGAAGAATGGATCCTATGCTGGTTTTGAGGGCATTTAACCGGGGGGCGGACGGTGTATTGCTTTCCGGATGACATCCTGGAGAATGCCACTATGGTAGTGGCAATTATTTTCAACGTCGACGTCATACGGTGATGAAAAGCCTTATGGAATATATAGGTATTGAGTCTGAGAGATATCAGACCGCCTGGATATCAGGAGCAGAAGGGATTAAATTCCAGCAGAGTATGGAAAAACTCGTTGCCGATGTTAATAAATTGGGACCGAACAGAAAGCTGAGGGATGCACGATGAAAGATATCAGCAATAAGATCAAAGAAATCGCCAAAAAGCTTCTGGAAAACGGTCAGGTAGATATCTTTATGGCCTGGGAAAAAGGAGAATATCCTTTTCAGACCAAACCATTTTTTGCCCGGAATACAGAGGAAGCGGATAAGATTATTTTTGATGAATATTCAATTCATAATCTGAGTAATTCCTTGTTAAAATTCAGAGACAGACCTGAAAAAATAGGGATAGTTGTCAAGGGCTGTGATTCCCGTGGTATAGTAAGGCTTCTGGAGGACAATCAGTTCCAGCGTGAACGGCTCTATATTGTGGGAGTAAATTGCCCGGGAATGAAAGATCCTCTTAAAGCCATGAAAAACAACTCGGGTTTTGGCAAGAAAACCGAAGAGGAAGATCTGGCAGATAAATGCCGGAACTGTATGCAGCCCAACCCGGTAATCTATGATGAAATCCTGGGTGACATTCAGGAAGCGCATCTGGAAGGTGACAGGTTTGCCCGGGTCAAGGAAATAGAAAACATGAGCCCGGATGAACGCTACAGCTTTTTTGAAGAAAGCCTGTCAAAATGCATACGCTGTTATGCCTGCCGCCAGGTATGTGTGGCCTGTAACTGCCGCACCTGTATCTTTGATGAAACAAAACCTCAATGGGTAGGCAGGGAAAGCAGTAGCAGCGATAATATGATGTATCATCTGGTCAGGGCTTCCCATATGGCCGGACGCTGTGTTGAATGCGGTGAATGTGAGAGGGTTTGCCCGGTAAACATTCCTCTGATGCTCATTAACCGGAAGCTGATAAAAGATGTAGACCAATTCTTTGGTCCTTATGAGGCGGGAATGGAATATATTGAAGGGGCAATACCACCCCTTAGTGTCTATCGAGAAAACGATCCGGACGACTTTATTTAGGGGGTGAAGAATTGTGCAAATCTTGAATAAAAACAAGCTGAAAGCGGCATTGAATAAACTGGCAGAAACAGCCGATGTTTTTGTCCCCGCGGCCAGGGGAGAAAACAGTGGCTTTTATTCCTGGAAGACTTTTGACCAGGAAAAAGACGAATTAATGCTGGAGGCTCTGAATGTTTATCTTCCGCCCAAGAATGTGCTTTTTCCGCAGACGGAAAGGATGTACAGCTTCCAGGAAGAAGGCAGTGGAGTAGTAATAAAGGAGAGTTTTGAAGACTCCAGCCCCACGGTAATATTTGGAGCCCGGGCCTGTGATGTGGCAGCTATAGATTGCTTTGATGATGTGTTTTTAACCAGGGGCTATGAAGATACTTTCTACAAGAGCAGGAGAGATAATACGACTATTATAGCCAACGCCTGCTATCAACCAGGTCCCAATTGTTTTTGCGCGTCTATGGGAGTAAATCCTACTGACCCGGCTACTGCCGATATTATTATTCGGGATACGGGAGAAGACTATGTCTGGGAAGCCCGGACAGAAAAAGGTACAGCATTAACGCAAAAAATAGCCGATTTATTGGAGAATAAAGAGGTAAAAATACCAGAACTTCAGGCTTTCAGCAAAAATGTTGAATATGATGGAGTAGCCGCAAAACTTAAGGGAATGTTTGAACATCCGATATGGGATAAACTATCCGAGGCCTGCCAGACCTGTGGAATATGTACCTATGTATGCCCGAGCTGTTACTGTTTTGATATACAGGTGAAAAGTTTCGGAGAAGAAGGCTATCGTTTTCGCTGTTATGATTCCTGCATGTACCGGGAATATTCACAGATGGCCGGTGGGCACAATCCCCGCGAGGATGCCAAAGAAAGGTTTAGAAATCGCTTTCTGCACAAACTGGAATTTTTCCAGGAAAGGTATGGGAAACCTCTCTGCGTGGGCTGCGGACGTTGTATAGTAGCCTGTCCCGCAGGGATAAGCATTACTGAGATAATAAAAGAAATAAAGGAAGCGTAGGCGCTACGCCATTAACAATTAGTAATTAGTAATTGAGGACAAATACCCTTAGGGTATTCTGTGTAAGCTATCGCTTATAGTTAGTGTCACTTACCATAATTAAAAATTAACAATTCAAAATTAAAAATTAAACCAAGGAGGTGGGTATTGTGCATCAGTGCAATTGTGAAAACCCTCTGCTGCCTACTATTGTTGAGGTTGTAGACATAAAAGATGAAACCTCAGATGTCAAGAGTTTTTATGTTAAAAGTGAAGAAGGGGTACCCTTTAATGTAATGCCGGGGCAGTTGGCCATGGTTTCGCTTATCCCTGTTGGGGAAGGAATGTTCTCTGTTTCCTGGCAGGAGGAGCAGGAATATCTGCAATTTGCTATTAAGAGAGTAGGGCTTATGACCGATGAGCTTCATAAAATAGAAGTAGGCCAAAAAATAGGGGTAAGAGGACCTTATGGAAATGGGTTCCCGGTTGAGGACTGCAAAGGAAAGGATATGCTCTTTATTGCCGGGGGTATTGGCCTGGCTCCCCTGCGTTCATTCATTAAATATTGTTTCAAACACCGCGAAGACTATGGTAAAATCCAGATATTATACGGCAGCCGCAGCTATGATGACCTCTGCTTCAAGGATGAACTGTTTGAAAAATGGCCGCAGGAAAAGGACACCGAAGTGTATGTGACTATAGATAATGCTGAAGAAGGCTGGGATGGGCATGTAGGTTTTGTACCCTCTTACCTGGAAGAATTAAACCCCAATCCGGCAGGGAAAATAGCAGTAACCTGCGGGCCGCCGATAATGATAAAATTCGTCCTGCAAGCCCTGGAAAAGATGGGTTATAGTGACGAACAGGTAATTACCACCCTGGAAATGCGCATGAAGTGTGGTATAGGAAAATGCGGGCGCTGCAATATTGGTAGTCAGTATATATGCCTGGACGGACCGGTCTTTAATCTGGCCCAGTTACGAGAGCTCCCGCCTGAATGGTAAAAGTTGAGAGCTGGCAATAGGTAATAAAAGAACGATAGCTGAAAAAGGTATTTTTAATAATACCTTTTTCAGCTATCGTTCTTTTATTCTGGTTACATATTGCAATGTTGCAGCAAAATACAAAAGACAAAATATTGTCACAAATAAGAAGTGCACAAATAAATGGTTGACAAATAACTTGCATACAAGATATAATAATATTAACTTATGAACAAAAATTTTTGCGGTTTGTTCTGTTGTTCGAAAAAATTCTTAAGGAGGGTTGAAAATGACGATAATCTATGATGCCAAATTGAATAAGGATGGAACGATTTTACTTCCAGCAGAGCTTATAAAATCACTGGGATTAAAGAGCGGAGACAGAATTACGGTTTACCTGGACGAGTATCAATCAAAGAAACTAGAGCCGGAGTTTATGGAAGCATTGGTTCATGAAGGAATTATTATGGATTTTCAATATTGAGGCTTTTGCATAATTCAATAATTGCGGCACAGTAGCGGGATGATTTCTTGACAAAAGCTTTCATATTAAGAAGAAGTTAATTTTTTATAATGGGGGAAGCCGAATGAATTCATCTGTAAAAAAGGAAAGTATTATTCATTTTGATGGAATATCTAATAGCCGCTGGAAAAATCATAAGATTAGTATAGAAATTTTTCTAAATGAACTATTTGTAAGATTTCCCAATCAGGAGGATTATATTATTGTATATAGTTTTGATTCCCTGGAACAGCTTAAAATGGAAAAACAGTATAAAGACGATCAGTGCGATTATATTAACATAAGTATCAGCTATCCGGAAAATCGCAGCAAATTTGAGTCTATTGTTGTCGAGAGTGAAGATGCCAGAAAAATAATACAAAAGTGTAAATGTTATCAAATGAAAATTCAGGAGCTTGATAGTGAACTCGTGATTTAAGGAGTTCGAGTGGTTCGATAAAGAAACCTGGCTGACTATCAGCGGGAGCTGAAAGAGCATATATAATTCATGCCGATCAGTGATTTCCGGCACACACAGCATAAAGGATATATATTGACCATTGATAGTAAATACTTAATAATTGGGGAGATAAATTAAGGAATTAAAGAAGAAGTTTGAGATCAAAAAAATACTGAGATTAAATTTTCAGGGAGATCATTCGCATTTTTGCCAAATGATTTCCCTGTTTTACTTTTATAAATTGGTGTCTTCTTTTGCTTATCCCATGTCTTTTTGCATATTTGCATAAAACATGGGAAATCAACAATACAGGGAGAAATTAAAAGCCCTATAATCCGGCATTTGTAAATGATAGCATGTTTGGCACAATAATTGCTATTAATTAAAGTAAATGGATGAATATGATGTCCAATACTTATTCAGAAGGGGGGATATTTTTTTTGTTTGATTAATGAGAAAAGATGGGGGAGGAGAAATAATGGACATTAAAAAAATTGGCGTATTGGGAGCAGGAACCATGGGGGCAGGTATTGCCCAGGTAAGTGTGGAGGCAGGATTTTCGGTAGTGCTGGTAGATATTGATACTGTAGTTTTGGAGAGAGCAATTAAGGGGATAGACAAAGCATGGAAAAAGGCTGTAGATAAAGGCAAACTTGATGAAAAAGGAATACAGGCCAGAAAAGCGCTTCTGAAAACCGGAAGTGATCTGGGAGATTTTGCAGATTGTGAAGTGGTAATCGAAGCTATTATCGAAAAAATTGATATAAAGAAAACAGTATTTAAACAGTTGGATGAGATTTGCCCTGAAAATACTATCCTGGCTTCAAATACTTCTGCCCTGAGCATAACAGAAATAGCAGCTGCAACTGCACGGGCTGATAAAGTAGTCGGAATGCACTTTTTCAACCCTGTCCCGGTGATGAAACTCGTGGAGGTTATTCCCGGTGCAGAAACTACTGAAGATGTCTCCGCAACAATAGTTGAGCTGTGCAAGAAACTTGGTAAAGAGCCGGTCCTGGCCAAGGAGTTTCCCGGATTTATTGTTAACCGGATACTGGTCCCATATATTAACGAAGCTGCAATAGCCTATCAGGATGGGGTGGCATCTGCGGAAGAAATAGACAAAGCGATGAAACTGGGGGCCAATATGCCTATAGGACCGCTGGCTCTATGCGATATGGTAGGAATTGATGTCTTACTAATGGTTTGTGAGTATTTCTGGCAGGAATTTGGAGATTCCAAATATCGGCCTTCCCTGGCTTTGAAGCAAAAGGTTCGGGCCGGACACCTGGGAATGAAAACAGGTAAAGGATTCTACGACTACAAGAAATAGAAGGGAGAAAAAGGCATGGAGCTAAATACCTTGCTTTATGAAAAAGAGGAAAACACAGGGATAATAACCTTGAATCGTCCAAAAAGCATGAATGGCATAAATGATGAGATGATGATAGAATTATCTGCTTTGTTGGATAAGATAGCAGCAGATGATGAAGTAAAGGCTGTGATAATAAGCGGAGGCAGCAAAGTGTTTGCTGCTGGCGGAGACATTGAATATATGATCAAGGCCAGTTCTTTGCAGGCCGAGGCTTTTGTAGCTCTAGTGCACCAAGCCTTTGATAAAATAGTTAATTTGGAGAAACCCGTAATAGCAGCCATAGCCAATCTCGCTTTGGGCGGGGGATGTGAACTCGCTCTGGCCTGTGATATACGTATTGCTTCAGAAGGCAGCAAATTTGGACAACCGGAAATTAATTTGGGGGTTACACCTGGTGCGGGCGGAACTCAGAGGTTATCCCGTATAGTAGGTCCAGGCTGGGCAAGGTATCTGATCATGACCGGTGATTCTGTTGATACAGATACGGCATTTAAGATTGGGCTGGTTAATATGGTAGTACCACTGGAGGATTTGATGGCAGAAGCCAAAAAAATGGCCAAAAGTCTGGCATCAAAATCTGTACTGGCTATGAAAACAGCCAAAAAATGCCTGAATTATGGAGATAATGTTGACCTTTTGTCTGGACTCAAGTTTGAACAAAAATCATGGGCATTCTTGTTCTCCACTGAAGACCAGAAGGAAGGAATGAATGCTTTCCTGGAAAAACGAAAACCAGAGTTCAAAGGAAAATAATAGTGCGATTTAGAAGGAGGGGTTTTCACATGGAAATAAAGGAAGTCGTAATGGTCAGTGCTTGCAGGACTGCTATCGGAAGGTTTTTGGGCAGTCTGAAAGATGTTCCGGCCAGGCAACTGGCAATGACTGTTGGTGAAGAAGCCATAAAAAGAGCGGGAATACCCGCTGATATTATCGATGAAATATGTATGGGACAGGTTTTCTCCCATGGCTGCGGGTCCAATCATGCCCGCCAGGTATCTATCAGACTGGGGCTTCCGCCCAGAAGCGGGGCCATAGTTCTGAATCAGAATTGTACTTCGGCCATGCGAGCACTGGAAATAGCGGCTCACAACATAATGCTGGGTAAAACCGATATTGGTCTGGTAATCGGTGTGGAGAGCATGACTACTGTACCTTACCTGGTTCCCAAGGGCAGAATGGGCTACCGTTTAGGGCCGGGTACCTTTGAAGATGTCATGCTTTATGATGGATTGATCGATGAGCAGGTTCCAGGTCATATGGGTATTACCGCAGAAAATGTTGCCGAAATGTATGGAATCACCAGGCAGGAGTGTGATGAACTGGCGCTTATCAGCCATCAACGTGCTACAAAAGCAGTTAAGGAAGGCTATTTTAAGCGGGAAATTGTACCGGTTGAACTTAAGAGCAAAAAAGGCAGCAAGTTTTATGAAACAGATGAACACATGATCCCTGATGCCAACCTGGAAGACATGGCTAAGTTGCCCCCGGCCTTCAAAAAAGGTGGTGTGGTTACTGCTGCCAATGCTTCAGGTATCAATGATGGAGCAGCGGCAGCAATTCTGATGTCCAAGGAAAAAGCAGAAGAACTGGGGATTAAACCCCTGATGAAACTGATAAATGTTTGTGGTGAGGGAGTGGAGCCAAAGGTTATGGGATTAGGACCTGCGGTTGCTATTCCTAAATGCCTCAAAGAAGCTGGAATGAAATTTGAAGATGTTGATTATTGGGAAGTCAATGAAGCATTTGCTGCTCAATGGCTGGGTGTAGGAAGAAAACTTAAAGAAGACTACGGGATAGACTTAAGCAACAATATGAAATTGGATAAAGTAAACCACCATGGTTCCGGTATCGCTCTGGGGCATCCGGTCGGTTGTACCGGCCTGAGAATTATAGTTACCATGTACTATGAAATGGAAAGATTGGGACTTGGAACCGGAGGAGCATCACTCTGTGTGGGTGGAGGAATGGCGATGGCTTCACTGTGGACCAGAGACATCTAAAGTAGATAGTTGATAATACCTATAAAAGGGGGAGAAAAAATGGATTTTAAGTTATCAGAAGAGCATGAAATGATAAAAAAAATGGCGAGAGATTTTGCCGATAATGAAATACTTCCGTATTGTCAGGAATGGGATGAACATCATACCATGCCATGGGATACCATAAAAAAACTTCAAGAGTTAGGGCTTATGACCTGTGGGGTACCTGCTGAGTATGGCGGACCTGGAATAGACCATCTGGGACAGGCAATTATTTCAGAAGAAATCTGCCGGGGTGATGCCGGACTGGGTACTACTATGGCAGCCAGTACTCTGCTGGGGCCTGATCCGGTTTATATTGCTGCTTCAGATGAACAGAAGAAGTGGTGGTATGGACTTATGATGGAGGGCGCGATAACAGCCTTTTGTCTTACCGAGCCAGGTGCTGGTTCAGATGCAGGGGGTCTTTCTACCAGATGTGTTAAAGATGGAGATGATTATATCCTCAATGGTACCAAGCAGTTTATTAGTAATGGCGGAATAGCCAATATATATACTGTTTTTGCTACGCTGGACAAAAAAAAGGGATACAAGGGAATGTGTGCTTTTATGGTGGACAGGAACACCCCGGGAATCAGCATAGGTCCTCCGGAGAACAAATTGGGTATAAGAACTTCCAATACCACGCAGGTGATATTTGAAGATGTGAGGGTTCCGGCCAGGAACTTGCTGGGCAAAGAAGGAGAGGGCTTTAAAATCGCCATGAAGACCCTGGATATTTCGCGTGCTGTTGTAGGTGCCATGGCAACCGGGGTTGCCCAGGGGGCTTTTGAAGCTGCGGTAGCATACTCCAAGGAAAGGCAGCAGTTTGGGAAACCTATTTGCAGTTTCCAGGGAATTCAGTTTATTCTGGCAGATATGGCTATTATGTGTGAGACTGCACGACTGCTTTACCAGAAGGCAGCCAGTAATCAGGACCAGGGAATTCCTTTTACCAAGGAAGCCTCTCTGGCAAAATACTGGGGTGGTGAAGCCGCCATGAAAGTAAGTACCGATGCAGTTCAGGTTTTTGGCGGCTATGGTTACACCAAAGAATATATAGTTGAAAAATACATGCGTGACGCCAAGATATTCCAAATTTTTGAAGGTACTGCCCAGGTACAGAAAATGGTTATTGCAGGTGATGTACTGCGAGGGTAATTTGAAGGAGGGTTTTTATAATGTTTCAGAGTGTATACAAGGAAAAACTGCGTACCCCTGATGAAGCGGTAAAGGTAATCAAATCAGGAGACTGGGTTGACTATATGTATTTTAATGGTTATCCTAAAGCATTAGATAAAGCACTGGCTAAAAGAAAAGATGAACTCTATGATGTGCATATCAGGAGTGGAATATCCCTGCCCCCATTTCCGGAAGTACCAATAGTTGACCCCCATATGGAGCATTTTCAGTGGGACAGCTGGCATTACAGTGCCTGGGATGCGAAACTGGCGGACCAGGGAATCTGCAGCTTTTCTCCGTTATTATATCATGAGGTTCCTGACTACTATCGCAGACGGGAAGTGGAAATAGATGTAGCTATGCTCAGGGTATGTCCTATGGATAGGTTTGGGTATTTTAATTTCGGTATAAACACTTCTCATATGGAAGCCGTAATTGAAAATGCGAAGATAACTATTGTGGAAGAGAATGAGAGTATGCCTTATGTCTGTGGAGGGAACGGGCATCAGATTCATATTTCGGAAATAGATTACATTGTAAGAGGCGAGAACGAACCTATGGCCAATGCTGCTGTTCTTGAACCTACTGAGGCTGAAATTAAGATAGCTGAACACATAATGGAAGATATTCACGATGGTTGTTGTATTCAATTGGGGATTGGGGGATTACCCAACTACCTGGGTAAACAGATTGCCGCTGCCGGTGTCAGGGACCTGGGAGTTCATACCGAAATGATGGCTGATGCTTATGTTGAGATGTGGAAAGAGGGTTGTATTACCGGGGCTAAAAAGGAAATAGACCGAAAGAGAATAGTATGCACTTTTGCCCTGGGTTCTCCTGAGTTGTATGAGTTTATGGATCACAATCCCATGATAGCCTGCTATTCAGTGGATTATACCAATAACCCCAGTGTTATTGCCAGGATTTCCAATATGGTTTCGATTAATGGATGTCTGGAAGCCGACTTTTATGGACAGGTAGCTTCGGAAATGCAGGGGCCGAGGCAGATTACCGGAACTGGTGGACAATGGGACTTTGTGCTCGGTGCGTATCATTCTCAGGGGGGGAAGAGTTTTCTTTGTATGTCGTCAACTTACAAGGCCAAGGATGGGACCATACAGTCAAAAATCAGGCCTTTCCTTACTCCAGGAGCAGCCTGTACTGTTTCCCGCCAGCTAACCCACTATATTGTTACCGAATATGGCAAGGCTCTAATGAAATGCCAATCAATCTGGAAGAGAACAGAAAATATAATAGAAATAGCTCACCCGGATTTCAGGGATGATCTTATTAAAGAAGCTGACAGCTTAGGCTTTTGGAAAAGAAGCAATAAAATTGAAGCTTAAAATAATGTATAATTACAATTGAGTAATAAGGAGGAAGGGGAGTAATTCTTGAGCAAGCAATTATACTGGAGCCATATAAGGGCTTTACAATTTAAACAAGAATTAATGTCGATTTCCAGTATCAGGAGGTGGAGACAGTGAACTATATGGAAGATTATAAGCAAAAGCTGGTTTCTGCTGATGAAGCGGTGAAAGTTATAAAATCCGGGGATTGGGTTGATTATGGGCCTCTTTGCTCGCAGGTTGTCAGCCTGGATAAAGCCCTGGCAAAGCGAAAGAAAGAACTTAAAGATATTAAAATATGGAGCCTTTTAACCCTTTATCCGCCAAAGGTAGTGGAAGTCGATCCCCTTGGAGAAACTTTTATCTGGCATTCCTGGCATCTTTCCGGGCAAGACCGGAAAATTAACGGTTCTGGCAGACCTGTATATTACTCATCAATCAGATACTCAGAGTTGCCACGTTATGTTCGGGAACATATTGAACCTATTGATGTAGCCATGTTGCAGGTTGCTCCTATGGATAAACATGGTTTCTTCAATTTTGGCCCGGAAAATTCACATACCAAAGCGATTTGTGATCGGGCTCAAACAATAATTTTAGAAATTAATAAAAACCAGCCCCGCTGTTTGGGAGGCTTTGAGGAGTCTATTCACATTTCCAAGATTGATTATATCGTGGAAGGGGAAAACCCTTCTTTGCCGCAACTCCCTGTTTTGCCTTCAAGCGACGTAGACAAGAAGGCTGCCGAGTTTATTATTGAAGAAATGCATGATAATTGCTGTATCCAGCTTGGAATAGGCGGAATGCCTAATGCAGTAGGAAAGATGATTGCTGAATCTGACCTTAAAGACCTGGGCTGTCACACGGAAATGTTAGTGGATGCTTATTTGGATATGTATGAAGCAGGCAGACTGACTGGAGCAAGTAAACAAATTGACCCGGGCAAAATGGTATATGCTTTTGCCCTGGGCAGCCAAAGACTATACGATTTTATTGATGACAACCCGTTGTGTGCAGCTTATCCGGTTAATTACACCAATAAACCTTCTATTGCTGCCTTAAATGATTATCTGATGACAATAAACAATGCTATAGAGGTTGATTTATATGGGCAGGTTTGTTCAGAGTCGGTCGGTACCAGGATAATCAGCGGAACCGGTGGACAGTTGGATTTTGTCCTGGCTGCCTATGAATCAAAAGGAGGGAAATCGTTTGTGTGTTTACCTTCAACAAAAAGCGGCGAGGATGGCAAGGTAAAATCGAGAATTGTTCCTATTCTTACTCCTGGGGCTATTGTAACCGATCCGCGATCAGTGGCTCAGTTTATCGTAACTGAATACGGTAAATTCGAAATGAAGGGAATGTCGGTCTGGCAAAGGGCGGAAGGATTAATTGCCATTGCTCATCCGGATTTCAGGGATCAATTGATTAAGGATGCTGAGGCTCAGGGAATATGGCGCAAAACGAACAAATCGGTTCTTTAAAATGAAAAGGGTTTGTTTTTGAAAGCAGGAGTATTTTGCCTGAGAAAAAACTTAATCTCAATAACCCGGCGGCAGGCTAAGTTTTATGTGCCTGCCGCCATATTTTTGATGCCGGCAGATGAAAGTGCCGCTTCTTGTTAATCTGGGTACGGGTTAACATAAATAACTTTATCCAGTATAATAAAGTTATAGTTATTTTTAACAGCGGCGTTTTTCTACCTGAAGGCAGGTGAGATAGTTGAAATTTGGGCCAGGGCCTATTTTGGAAGGTTTGTTTAACGAAAAACAGTTTGCTGCAGCTATGATTGTAGACAAGAATGGCATAATAACATCAGTCAGTGAAACCTATCTGGATGTACTTAAACTATCCAGGGAAGAAGTAATCGGCAAACCTGTAAAAGAAATCACTCCTCATACTCGCGTCCATACAGTATTAGAAACCGGGAAGGCCATAATAGGTTATAATTGGAGAGTAAGAGACCGTAATATGATTGCATCTTCTATACCGGTTTTTATTGATAATGAAATTTATGGGGTTTTTGCCTATAGTGTCTTTATGGATATTATGGGTGCCAAAGAATTAATAGAAAACTTGCTTACTGAGCTGAATATGTATAAAGATGAAGTCCAGAGCTTACATACAGCAAAATATAATTTTGAGGACATAATAGGTGAGTCCAGAACATTTCAGGATTTGAAGTGCTTTGCAAAGCAGATAGCCAATCATAGTTATACCACAGTCTTAATTACCGGAGAAAGTGGTACCGGTAAAGAACTTTTTGCCAATGCTATTCATAATTTTAGCAGTCGTTCCAGATCGCCTTTTTTGAGAATTAACTGTGCAGCGATTCCGGAAAATTTGTTGGAAGCGGAATTGTTTGGTTATGAAGAAGGTGCATATTCAGGAGCCAAAAAAGGAGGAAAACCGGGAAAATTTGAACTGGCCAATGGAGGGACGATTTTTCTGGATGAAATTGGAGAAATGTCTCTGGCTATGCAGAGCAAATTACTGGTAGTTTTACAGGAACAGGAGATAGAAAGACTGGGCGGAAGCTACCCTGTTAGAGTGGATGTAAGAGTAATAGCGGCAACAAATCGTAATTTGGAAAGAATGATTAAAGCCGGTGAGTTTCGCGAAGATTTATATTATAGACTAAACGTAGTTCATCTGGAAATGATATCATTGAGAGAACGTTGTGAAGATATTCCGGTATTAACCAGGTATTTTATGTGCAGGTTGAATATCCGTTTGAAGACATCAATAAGAGATATTTCCCGAGAAAGTCTGGAATTACTTTATGAACATCCATGGCCTGGCAATGTCAGAGAACTGGAGAATGTTCTTGAAAGGGCTATGATCCTGGCCGATATGGAGAACATGCAGTGCCTTCATAAAAGGCATTTTGCTTTTCTGGATAAAAACGTTGGTTTTAAAGTTCCCTCCAATACAAAGAACTTGAAAATCGCTACCCAGGATTTTGAAAAAGGACTGATTATTCAGGTTCTTAGAGAAACCGGTTTTGATAGAACAAAAGCTGCTAATAAATTGGACATAGATCTATCATCATTGTATAGAAAGCTAAAAAAATATGATATAAGCGGAGGAAAAGAAGAATCAACAGGGAAAAATTCAGTAGAATAAATTAACTCAAAAAGGGGATGGTTCTGTTAGTAGCTTTTTGTACAAACAGGCCCGATCCCCCCTTTCTGATTTTTAAAAAACTGAACCGCCGTATAAATACCCTAGCCAGAATACACCTACAATAGCGATTATATGCCAGATCCACCATCCGGCTTTCAAGAAGTGAAATGTACCCAGTTCGTATCCATCTTCGGTTTTTAATTGATTTTCTTCAGCCAATTTGAGAACCTCCTTTCTCAGAAACAGAAGTAATTTAAGTATCCGGCTTATTTTTCTCAATTCTATTGTTTCCATTAACAAAAATATTATGTAAATTCTCTTTAAACCCAGCCAATAATTGAATTGAAAGTAAAATTTGAGGCTCTATATAATGCAAATGTACTATTCCAAGCAACAAGTAACCTCAATATTGAGCGAAGCAAATATCGGAGGCTCTATACTTAAGCTCTTTTGTATCAGCATGCTTCTGAAAAAAACAATGTAAAATAACAGAAAACATATTGTGCAAAATTCTCAGTTTTATCCACAGAAATTAAGTGAATACTGAAATCAAAAGAGGAATTATTAGCCAGGGAGGTTTGACAAAGCTGTTTTAATCAATAGAATATATATAGTTAAAGCATTTGCACAAATATGTGCACATAAAGGAGGAATTCGGTGCCAGCTTTACGCAGAGATTTGCTTAATCCGACTTTGTTGGATATTTTTGAAACTTTCCAGTTGGATAAAAATTATGTTTCAGGTAAAAATGCTTGTCTGACAGATGAAAAAGGAATTAGCTATTTGGATTTTATTGCCCAGTATGGTGCTTTACCGTTTGGATATAATCCTGATTTTATTTGGGATAGTTTGTTGAAGGCCAGGGAAAGAAGTTTGCCTTCTCTGGTACAGCCCTCACTTCCGGGTGAAGCCCTGAAAATGGCTAACATGCTGGCTGACTGCTCGCCTGGAGACCTTGCTTACTGTACCTTTTGCCAGAGTGGAACTGAGGCGGTTGAGGCAGCTATTAAACTGGCCCGTTCCACTACTGGAAAAGAAATAATTGTGTCCACTGCCAATAGTTTTCACGGCAAGACCCTGGGGTCCCTGTCAGCAACAGGAAAAGATTCTTACCAGGGACCTTTTCGGGCACCAGCTCCCGGTTTTGCCCGAATTCCTTTTAATGATATAGATGCCCTGGAGAGGCTGTTTGCAGAAAAAAGCGAAGAAATTGCGGGATTTATAGTGGAAGCTGTGCAGGGCGAAGGCGGCATAGTACTGGCCCGGGAGGGTTATCTCAAGGCAGCTCAGGAGCTTTGTAATAAGAATAATGTAATACTTATTGTAGATGAAATTCAGACTGGCCTGGGGAGAACAGGAAAGCTTTTTGCCTGCGAATATGAAAATATTGAACCGGATATTATGGTTCTGGCCAAGGCCCTGGGGGGAGGGCTTTTGCCCCTGGGTGTTTGTATTAGTTCTCCGCGTATCTGGAATGAAGACTTTGCTATGCTGCACAGTTCAACCTTTGCCAATAACAATTTGACCTGTGCTGTGGGCATTGCAGTGCTGGAGAAACTCCTTGAAGGTGACCAGAAATTGATAAGAGAAGTTGCCCAAAAGGGAGATTATCTCCTGGAAAATTTAAATGAACTGGCGAATAGGTATCCTGATGCGGTAAAGGAAGTTCGAGGTAAAGGCTTTATGGTAGGGATGGAATTTCACGATATGAAAGATTGCGGTTCCTATGATATCACCTATATTGCTGACCAGGGGGGATTTACCACCCTCTTGACCGGTTTTTTGCTTAATGTTTACCAGATACGGTTGGCACCCTATCTGAACAGTTCCACTACCCTCAGGCTGGAACCGGCCTTGACCATATCCTATAAGGAAATGGATTATGTTATTAATGCTCTGGAGGATGTTTGCAGGATTTTGGAATACCATGATTATGCCAGGCTTTATCGTTATTTGATAGGCGATTACCGGAAACCGGCTAAAATCAAGGACTACCAGCCGTTCAGCAGAAATATTAAAAGTTCGTCCATGTCTGAAGGGGAGGAGCTGAAAGAAAAGTTTGCTTTTATTATTCATTACCCGGCACCAGAGGATGTGCTGGCTAATAATCCTTCATTTGAAAGCTTTAGCCGTGACGAGCTATACAGTTTTATGAAATGGCAGAGCAGGGTTACTGAGCCGGGAATTTGCTGCCATATGCCGGCAATAAGATCTTTAGCCGGAAGTGTGGCTGAGGGGTGGTTGATAGGTGTTCCTTTTGGAGCCCGAGAATTAAAAAGTCTTCCGCGGGAAGATACTGTGGCAGTTATCAAAAAGGCTGTAGATATGGCACGGGACCTGGGAGCCGGAATTGTGGGCCTGGGTGCCTTGACTTCGGTGGTCAGCCGGGGGGGGAGAGCAGTTACCGGACGAGATGTAGCTATTACCAGTGGAAATAGCTTTACGACCCTTATGGCTATAGAGGCTCTATTGCTGGGGGCACAAAAGATGCATATTGATATGGAGCAGGCCACAGGAGCGGTAATAGGTGCTACCGGTTCCATTGGCAGGGCATGTGCCTTGCTTCTTTCAGATAGGCTCAGTAAAATAGCGCTTTTGGGGAATCCCAGTCATATCAAGAGCAGCAATAATCGCTTGCAGACCCTGGCGCGGGATATTTTGGCACGGGCACATAAACGAAGAATTTCTGGGGATTCAGGAGGCGTGAGTGACTGGCTTTCCCGGATTATAGAAATACTGGAAAAAATTAATTTACCTGAAGCAGAAAAATTCCTGCCCCAACTTATCGCAGGAGATAATATCAACCTGGATTTAATTCAAGATATAGCTGATTTTCTAGGTATTGAATGCCCGCTTACGATCAGTTTGGAGATAAAAGAGACTTTGAGAGAGTGCAACTTGATTGTAGCTGCAAGCAGTTCCCCTGATTACCTGGTTTATCCGGAGGACTTACAGGCGGGCGCGGTTGTCTGCGATGTAGCCAGGCCTGCGGATGTTGCTCCGGAAGTGTATCAAAAGCGCAATGATGTACTGGTTCTCGAGGGTGGATTGGTACAGTATCCGGATAACATAGCTTTTGGGCCCAACCTGGGTTATCGTGATGGAGTAAACCTGGCCTGCCTTTCGGAGACGGTTTTGCTGGCTCTGGAAGGAATCTACAGGGATTTCAGTATTGGTAACAA
>Ga0334887_1001347_pt1 | contig 32312 bp, 32 predicted proteins | sample GraSluR1_MG_10_FD_207217 | JGI IMG/M metagenome (GOLD analysis project Ga0334887, IMG submission 207217) | Sludge microbial communities from methane-producing bioreactor in Wageningen University, Netherlands - Granular Sludge_18_07-R1 | ecosystem: Engineered > Bioreactor > Anaerobic >...
AATCCCCTTGCTCTTAAGGAATTGCAAATCTATCTTTACAAGTTCTGTTCCTATATTTATCTCATCTCCCTCTTTAACTAAAACCTCAAAGCCTTCCCCTTTCAGATTAACTGTTTCAAGACCAATATGAATTATTATTTCTAAATCTTCATCACTTTTTAAAGCCACAGCATGTTTTGTTTCAAAAACTTGAAGTACACGACCCTTTATAGGAGAACATATAGTATCTGATTCCGGAAGTATCGCAACCCCTTCCCCCATCATCTTTTCAGCAAACACAGGATCCGGCACCTCAGAAATATCAACAATCTTTCCCTTTACAGGAGAATGCATCATGACATCAGCATAAACAGGTGAATTCTTTAGATTTTGAGTCTCTGAGCTATTATAGATTTCTTCCCTACCTTCTACTTTATCTTCAACTTCAACTTTTTCTTCTCTGTATCCAAAAATCCAGGTAAACACAAAGGTAGAAGCAAAGGAAATAACAACAGTTAAAATTGCATATATAATATTCATTGGATTAGCACCTATATAAAGTGGCAGTGTTTCTACACTGGCACCACCCGGTGCATATCTTACAAGATGTGTAACACCTGCAAAGAATCCTCCAATACCACCACCAGCCATAACACAGGCTAATATCTTTTTATTGGTTAAAGTTACACCAAACATTGCAGGTTCTGTTATTCCCATTAATGCTGTAAGACCTACGGAAGTTGCCAATTGTCTTTTTTCCATATTTTTAGTTTTAATGGCAACACACAGTGAAGCTGCGGCTTGTGCAGTATTAGAAGCCAATGCTCCTGGACCGGATAGGGTTTCATATCCCTGCCTAGCTATCTGCTGCAAGAAAATTGGCATTAAGCTCCAGTGCATTCCTGTCATAACTAATAGTGGATAAACAAAACCAATTAATGTAGGAACAATCCAAGTTCCTATTCCATCTAGGAAAATAAATACATTTGTAAGTCCATTACCCACAATTGCACCTATAGGTCCAAGTACTATTAGCGTAACTGGAGCAACAATAGATATTATAAGAAGAGGTTTTACGAATACCTTTACAATTTTTGGAGTTACTCTTTCTGCAAACCTTTCCACATGAGATAAAAACCATACAGCCAAAATTGATGGAATAATGGAAGAGGCATAATTAGCCATTACCACTGGAATACCGAAAAATTCTACAGGCTTTGCAGCAGTTCTAAGTGCAATTAAATTAGGATGCAATAGTATTGCTGCTACAGTCATGGATAAAATAGTACTACAGTTAAATTTCTTCGATGCAGCATAAGCAACCAGTATTGGCATAAAATAAAAGGTAGCATCTGCAATCGTATTCATGAGTACATAAGTTTGATCAGTTTTGGATACTAAATTAAATAGTACGAAAAGAGATAAAACTGCCTTAAAAAGTCCTCCGGCAATGAAGGCTGGTATAACTGGAGTGACAGAACCGCAGATTACATCTAGAACAGTATTTACAATTCCACTCTTAGCACCATTTTTACCTGCTTCTTTATCTCCTTGAACAATACTGCCAAGTTTTTCAATTTCCTCTCTTACATGGGCAACTTCTGTTCCAATAATAACCTGAAACTGGCCACCTTTATTTACAACTCCTGCTACTCCTTTTATTTTCTTTAATTTATCTTCATTAACAAGTGAATAATCCTTTAAATCAAATCTTAACCTGGTAGAACAATTTCTTACCTGGCTGATATTGCTGATTCCTCCAATTTGTTCAACAACAGCCTCTGCCAATTGTTTAAAATCCATATTTTCACTCTCCTCATATAATATAGTTTTACGGCTGAATACTATCCATAAGAAGCTGTCTTTGTAAACTAAATAATTTACATGAGCTCACTTAATACAGCTCTCTCTATTTGATTTAACCTCTTATAAATAAAATCTCACTTAGTGGAAGTTTGTTTTATATCCACTAAATTTAGATAAATTATCAATACACTAATCATGGAGTAATTCATTGCATACTGCTAATACATCTATCAAATTAATAAAGGATAGATGCATCAGCAAGATTACAATCTCTATAATTTATTTACTATTACAGAATTCTATTGATAATTTTTTGTTCTGACAAATTATGTGTACAATACCCTATTGGTTAAAATCTTCTTAATCAGATTTTTACAATTGTCGTTAATTAAGTACTGGCCAATAGCCTTCATTTGCTTCAATTAAGTCATCTAAAAGTTCCTTTGCAACACTGGCACTGGGTACTGTTTTTGATAAAGTAAGTGCCTGCCATAATTTCTGATAACTGCCCTCAATCCAAGCTTCCACTGCTAATTTTTCAACGGCAACCTGCTGCTCCATCAATCCCTTTTCAAAGATTGGAATATTACCCATGGTCAGCGGCTCTGGACCATCACTTCCAACTATACAAGGTACTTCTACCATAGCTGTAGGATCAAAGTTTGAAATAGCTCCATTATTTTCTACAATGCAAAGCATTCTCTCATGAGTGTTGTAGGCAATAGCTCTTGCTAGATCCACAATAAAGGTTGCATGGCTATCTATGTGAAATTCCCCGCCTTTTGACGTTCCAGCCTCTGCTATAGCTCTTGCTGCACCAAACACATCCTTTTCACGTCCATCCATAACCTCATTAGCCCTTGTATATTCCGCATTGGAATGTTCTACAACATAGTCTGGGAATAAGTAATATTTCAAATAAGTATTAGGTAAAAATCTAGGATCAACTGCTAAAACATCTCTTGCCTTTAAATGAGTTTCCTGCCAGCTTGCATCAGTATGCTGAGTTTCTACTTCCTTTTTAGTAATATATCCATTCTTAGCTATAAATTCTTTTAACTGAGGCATTAAATCATTACCCTTGGTATCCTTTACACTAGTCCACCAGCCGAAATGATTCAATCCAAAGTAACGAACCTCTAAATCCTTTGGCTCCAGACCCACAATACTTGACATACGTCTTAGTGTACCTACAGGCATATCACAAATATTCAGCACTTTAGATTCTGGTCTTAACACGCGACAGGCTTCTGCTACGATAGATGCAGGGTTTGAATAATTAAGCATCCAGCACTTTGAAGAATATTTTTCCATATAATCAATAAGTTCTATCATAGGTCCAATACTTCTCATACCATAGGCAATTCCTCCTGGTCCGCAGGTTTCCTGTCCTACTACATTATATTTCAAAGGAATTTTTTCATCCTTTTCGCGCATTTCATATTTTCCTACACGAATATGTGCCATACAAAAATCCACATCTGTAAAGGCTTCCTCAGGATCAGTAGTATAAGAAAATTCTATATCGGGAGCATTTTCCCTCAATACAATTTCAAGAGCCTCTCCAATGATTCCCTGACGCTCACCATCATTGTCATACAATTTTAATTTGCAAAGTGGAAATCTATCCATATTATCCAATAACATCATAACGATTCCAGGTGTAAAAGTACTTCCTCCCCCTGCGATTACAACAGAATGCTTTTTCATATATATTTCCCCCATCCATTTTTTGATTCTCTTATACAAAAACTATTTGTTATATTCACTCTTCCAGATTCTTAGTTTTTGTATATTCAATTAATTTCTTAATAAATCTCCTTTGAGATCCCATGATTAGATTATAACTTCTCATTTCTAATATGTATATACGTTTACATTCCAAAGGAACCTGTTACCCTCCGAAGGTAACAGGTTCTCATTTTATACCCTTTATCTATAAAGCATTCCTTATTTTACATTTCAACCAAGTTATACTCATATCCTATTTATCCTTTAATCGTCTATAATCCTTATAGATAAGAAATTCAAATAGCAAAAGTAAATTTGGAAAAAATACGCTAGGCATCACATTTCTATCATCTGATTTATTGTTATCCTGTATTTTAAAGCTCACATCTGCCAGTCTGCTTAAAGTATTGTCTGTTTCTCCAGTAAAGGATACTATATTAATTTTGTTTTCCTTCGCTGTTTTAACCTTTGATAGTACCTGTCTGGTTTCTCCTGATTTAGATATAACTAGCATGGTTCCTATAGAATCAAGATTATTTTCAAATATACTGGCAGAGTCTGTTCCACTGGCTAAAATGCAACGCTTTCCAAGCAGCAGCAATTTCTTATTAATATATTCTGCTGCAATAACTGAAAATCCTGTGGCATATATAAAGTTAAACTTATAACTTTTTTCATTAAGATAATCTAAAAAATCATTAATTTGTTTTTCTGATGTATATTTCAGCAGTGAATCCAGCTGCTCCTTAGATAGGAAATCACTAGAAGCTTCATCATAGTGTGTGTCCTTCTTTACTAGAGGCATAAGATGATAGTGCATATCTATAAATCCTGTATATCCAAGCTTTTTAGAAAGTCTCATAATAGTAGAGGTAGAAGTATAATTTGCTTTGGCAACTCCTCTTACTCCAATTTTCATCACATTATCAATATTTGAAACAATGTATCTCAGTACATTCTCTTCCAGCTGTGTTAGGTTTGAATCTTTTATTAACTTATCAATCTCCATATTAAATCACCATATTCACTCTATGTTTTATATAGATTATATAGATATGCTGCTTCTTTTTCAACTGATTCATTCTCCTAAGCACTAATAAATTTACTATTTCCCTTTTTCATAAGTATTTCTTCATAATTACCTATAAGGCCATTAAATACTCTATCCCAGGACCTATTGGCAACGCTTTGAGTTCCTGCAGCCTTTAATCTATCTCTCATTTCTCTGTTTTCAATTAACTGCTGTGAATCTTTGGGCTTAAATTTAAGTCCATTTACTCTGTGTTTTATAATATTCCTAACTCCTCCTGCATCTGCCCCTATAACGGGAACACCAGAAGCCATAGCTTCCAAAACTACATTGCCAAAGGTTTCCGTTGAGGAAGGTAATACAAATATATCACTGAAAGCATATATTTCTGAAAAATTTAAACAAAAAAACAGCTGCCTCACATTATATCCTGGGCAGCCTTCCTATCTATTCTATTTATTGAACATTTCTTTCAAATTACTAAGTACACTCTAGATTTAGCCCTATCAGCTTTATAATGTACAGTGAATCTCAGCGTAATTTACCACGTAACTACCCCGTCCTTTATACTAATTCTTCTGTCCGTTTTCTCAGCTATTCTCTCATCGTGGGTTATTATGACAAAAGTAGTGTTAAAATTTCTGTTTATATCTCTGAATACATTATAGATATTCTCTGCTGAGCTAGAATCCAGATTGCCTGTAGGCTCATCTGCCAAAATTATCTTAGTATCATTCATAAGGGCTCTTGCAATGGCAACCCTTTGCTGCTGTCCTCCAGATAAATCATAAACCTTGCTCTTTTTAACTGCAGAAAGTCCCACTAAATCCAAAAGCATCTCTGCTCTTTCACGACTTTTTCTTCCATAAAAAAATCTATTTATTCTATAAGGCATAAGTACATTTTCAAGGGTATTAAACTCCGGTAAAAGATAATGAAATTGAAAAATAAATCCTATCTCCTTATTTCTAAGTGATGCCAAAGACCTTCTACTCATTTTATCAGTTCTTTTATTCTCAATATAGACTTGTCCAGTAGTAGGCTTATCTAATGTTCCCATTATATTTAAAAGGGTACTTTTACCACTGCCGGAAGCTCCTACAATTGAAATAAAATCTCCTTCCCCAATGGATAAATTAACGTTATGAAGCACTTCTGTTTTAACCCTTTTACCGTGTACCTTGCTTATATTTTTCAGCTCTATAATATTACCCATTTTTAATTACCTCCACTGGATTTAATTTAAAGGACTTTAAGGCAGGCAGACTTGCTGCTAAAGTAGATGCTGCCACAGCAATTAGAGAAGATATACCAATAAATCTAACATTTATTATTATGTCCACAAGAGGTCTTCCATCCGCCGCAACTATATATCTGTTAAAACCTTTTATATATAAAAATGTAAGCAAAATTCCCATAATAGTTCCTATGATTCCTAAGATAAAAGCCTGTAATATGAATACAAGAGCCGCAGAACTGTCCTTTATTCCCATGGCCTTTAGAATACCAATTTGCTTATATTTCTGTACCACACTTATATTAAGTATACTTATTATACTCAAAGCTGCAGCTAAAAGTACGAAAAATTGAATTATAATAGAACATATTCTCTGTCCAATTATTGCACTTGCTATAAGTTTATTTTCTTCTTTCCAGTTTTTAATATTTAAATCTTCATTCTTAAGAGAATTGATTATTTCATTCTCAATGATATCTGCACTATAGGGATCTTTAACGGAAATTTCCATAAAGGTCACCTTATCACCAATTTCAGATATATCCTGTACAGTTTTTAAATTAGTTATAATCCAGGCACTGTTTATTTTAACTGCCCCTAAATCATAGAAACCTGCTACTGTAAGCTTGGTCTTTTTTCCATCAAAATTTACTATGTCTATTGTATCTCCTATATTTACCTTGAGTTTATCTCTTAAATCCTTACCAATAAGAGCTTCACCATCTCTATTAATCATATTTCCTTCATAAACTTTATGTTTCATATCATATAATTTTTCTGCATCCTCAGGTGATAAACCTCTAATTTGTATGTTTTCTTTTTTACTGCTAGTCATTATAAAGGCATTGTGCTGGACTCCCGGAGCCACTGTAGCTATTCCTTCATCTGTATTTTTAATCTCAGACTTTATATTCTGCCAGGACTCTATACCCTCTTGTTTTGAAGTTACACTGATGTGGACCAAACTTCCTATAACCTTAGTCAAAAGACTTTTTTCAATACCTTGACTTAATAAACCTACAAAAATCTGCACTGATATTCCTATAGCAATACCAAAAACTATAATAAAGGTCTGTAGCTTACTGCTTCTTAAAAATCTTATTGCTATTCTTAAAGACGTGAGCATAAAATTCCTCCATAAAACCAATAAAAAAGTGATATATTGTTATATTTTAATAATTTTTTTAATATTATTATAACATAAATTAAAATAATATAATTAACGTAGACCTATTATTTATCATTATTTACATTTTTATAACAATCATTCACATTTTTATAACAATTAATTGCATATTTTTACATTGACTATAAATTTATCCATACAATATTTATAAAAATTATTTTGTGAAATAGAGCAAAAACCCATCATCACTGGCTTCTTGAAAAAATCTCTTACATATTTTACAATAGGTTTATACAGTTTTCGTTGTAATTGTTTTCACAAAGTTATATATTTTTACTTGAAGATATTCATGTACAATTGAATAATTATAAATGCACTTTAAAGACTGTGTTTTATATAGCTTGATATAACTGTTACATTTATTAATGCATAGACAAAAGTGAGGAGAGATATTATGCAGCAAAAAAAGATCTTATTTCATATTGATGAACTGAATAAATGGGACTTACTATTAAAAGATGTGAGTATTTCAATAAATTTTTATAGAGATATTGACTTTCATATTTACGTTTTGGCTACTTCAGAGGCAGTTAAATTCTATAATTCCAAGGATATTTCCTATACCCATCTGGATTTTATGGAATACCTGGCTAATAACAATGTTGAATTTGCTGCTGGTAAAGAGGACATGGATTATTACGATATAGATTTAAAAAATCTAGTTCAATTTGTACAAGTAGTACCTAGTGGTTCCCTGGAACTTGTTAATAGGCAAAAGGAAGGATATACTTACTTAAAGGCCTGGTAAGAGAGCATTCTTGGAAGCAGTATAGGCCGCAAATAACGGCAGTATGCTGCTCCAGGTAATCAAAACATTGAGTGAATATGAGATAAATAATATTAAATTCAAATCCAGAGTAACTGCCAATGCCATAATGGAATATGTGTTTTTTAGGTATTTGGAGAAATATCAATAACAAAATGATAAAAAGCTCAAATTCCTATAGTTAATTAGAATCTGAGCTTTTCACTATTGTTGTACCGCCGATTACCTCTGCATCAGCGTCATCTTTAATCATGTCACTTCGTTGCATCCTTCCCCATACCTGGCTGCAATCCCTAGTACAGCCCAATATATAACGGCAGTAGATATAAAACTTATATTAAAAAATGCCTGTATCAAGTAGCCTGCTATGCAGCAAAATAAAATCCAAATATGTATTCCCTTTTTTCTGTTTTTATAAAGTCTGAAAAGTATAATAGATACAAGGGAAAGATATACTGCTAAAGCTGGATAACCTTCTGTTATGGCCATTTGCAGATATTCATTATGGGCCTTGAAATATAGTGCTCTTCTTTTGGACTCCTCATCATTTAGCACCAAGTTATAAGTATCCGGTCCAGAACCAAGCAAAGGATTTTTAAATAAAACCGGTATTGCCTTTTTCCATATAAATATTCTACTGGAACCTGAATCGTTATTGTCAATGTCCTTTGCATCCACATAGACAGTTTTAGCTCTGCTTGTAAGCATACCCTTAGTTTTATAGTTCATAAAGCTGAAAATCAATATTATCGTAGCTATAAGCAGAGATAATCTTATAATAAGGCTTTTATTGCTCTTTATATTGATAGCGCAATAAATAATTAAAATTATAAAATAAAAAATAAATGCAATCCAGGCACTTCTGGTGGTAGAACTCAATACCAAGCCAAGCATAAGCATAGTTACTATAAAATATCTCTTTTTACCACTATGTATAAACAATCCAAGCACTAGGGGAGTAAAAAGTGTACAATAGGTTCCCACAAAATTTCGCTGGCCTATGGTTGAAGTAACCGAACCTCTGAACTCATTATTTGCTATATTAAGTATGGGATCAATTTTGAAATATTGCAAAATTCCATATAGGGCAATTACTGCAGCACTGAATAAGATTATATTAAGGCTTTTTTTAGAAAAGTGAAAGTTTTTATAGAATATAGTGAAGATTATTAAATAGGTTAAAAGAGAAAATATACCCTCTCTGCATCTGGGTAATCCAAATAAACTCAATTTCATTTCCTCAGAAAATACAGTTGAAAGTATCAGTAGTGCTGCATATAAAAACAGCAGTTTGTCCAAAAATTTAATTTCATATTGTCTTCTGTAATAAAAAGTGATAATAAATACTATTGCACTGACCACCACCACTGAAATTATCCTGTAATCATTGAAAATATCTTTTCTCCAAGGAGTAATAAACAATGGTATAAATGCCATTATAAAAACAGCATATGAGCTAAAAATGTAGTTTAGAATTTTTATTTCAGCTTCTTTTCTTTTAATTATCCTGCTTGTCTTTATTCTCATTTATTCACCTTCTTTCTCTAGGTTCATTATACCTTATTTACAATTTTGTTTTCAAATATTATCTGATTTTTAAGGCAATAAAAAAGGCCTAGAAAATTTTCCAGGGCCTTTTTCACATTATTTATCTTTTAAAATAGTCTAAGAAAAAACTATGCATTTTCAAAACGAAACATTTTCCAAATCATATAGGACACTGCCCAAGATATAATAAATAATCCTACTAATAAATATCCAATTACACCGAACTGAATATTTTGTATCCATTTCCAAATACCACTATTTAGTCCCAATTTAGGCGTTAATATCTGAGCTAATTCAATAAATCCTATGCATAATGCTGCTGCAATAGACAATCCAGTGACTGATAAATTATAGTAAATTTTCCTTAAAGGTGTGGAGAATGCCCAATTATATGCAGTAGTCATAAATACTCCATCAGCAGTATCCATTAAACTCATTCCAGCATCAAAAAGAATAGGTAAAGCTATTATCATGGAGAATGGAATAGCTTGGCTAGCTGCATTTGCTGAAATAGCTAAAGGAAGCCATTTAGGTTGTTTTTTAAATAGGAAGTTCATTTGAACTCCTCCTCTCGCATTAATTTATCCTATGATTAGTCACTATGATACTCCACCATCTAAACTCAGTTGGAATACAAACTCTCCCTGAGTAATATTCATTGATCGTAACAGACTACGCCAACTCTTCAATTACCTACTGAATAGATTTTACAATTAAAAGCTGTTATATCTATAATAAGCTGCACAAGTACCTTCAGAAGATACCATGCAGGATCCTACAGGATTTTCTGGTGTACAGGCCTTTTTAAATAATGGACACTGAAGTGGAGTTATTTTTCCTTTAAGTATGTCACCACACCTGCAGCCTGGACTGCCATCATATTCCTTATAATCTATATGAAAATGCTTTATCGCATCAAATTCTTCATATTCTCTGTTGAATGTATACCCGCTGTTTGGAATATTACCTATTCCCCTCCAGGCACTATCGCTGATTTCAAAAACTTTCTCTAAATACTCTATGGCCTCGGGATTTCCATCATTTCGTACTATTCTTTTATATTCATTTATTATATTATAATCTCTGTCAATTATCATATTTATAAGTGTATTTAAGCCCTTAAGTATATCTAAAGGTTCAAAGCCTGTTATTACTCCAGGTATACTGTATTCACTGCTTAAAAATTCATAGGGTTTTCTACCTATAACGGCACTAACATGACCTGGAAGTAAAAATCCACTGATGTTAAGTTCCTCATCATCTACAAGAGCTCTCATAGCCGGTGGTACAATCTTATGAGCAGTGAGAAAAAATAGATTTTTAACTCCTTTCCCTCTTGCCTCCATAGCCGTTATAGCGGTCATAGGTGTTGTAGTTTCGAATCCCACAGAAAGGAAAACTACTTTTTTTAATGGATTATTCTGTGCCAATGTCAATGCATCCATTGGTGAATATACAATTTTAATATCAGCACCCTCTGCTTTCCTCTTCATTAAAGAAGTTTTCTTTCCAGGTACTCTTATCATGTCTCCAAAAGTTGCAATAATAACCTCATTATTTAGTGTGAGCTCCAGTGCGGTATCAATATAACTCTGCGGAGTAACACAAACTGGGCATCCCGGTCCGGAAATAAGATTTATATTCTCTGGAAGTATATCTCTAATGCCATATCTAAATATAGCCATAGTATGAGTACCACATACCTCCATTATATTTATCTTTTTATCAGTAATATTCTGTATTAATTTTACCAGGCTTTTAGAATACTCTTCATTTCTAAATTCATCAACATATTTCATTCTCTTGTATCCCCTTTATTATTCCAAAACTTTGTTCTTCTTTAACATAAATCATTTAAATTGTATATTCCCATATAAAATATGATTATATATCACTTAAAACTTCATTTGCTATAACAATTTGTCCTAAGGATACTCCACCATCATTGGCAGGTATTAATTTATTTGTATAGACAACAAAATTTTCATTTTCTAATAATTGCAAAAATTTTACCTTGCTTCAGCTTCTGTATTGTCCAATGGATTACATCCTCTACTTCCATCTTCTTTTCAGTAGAATCTTCAATCCAAATATGTGGTCCACACTCTTTACATAAGTTAGTTTGAGCATGAAATCTTCTGTCATCTGGATCATTATATTCTCCATTGCATTCTTCACACATATTAAACTTTTTTACCGTGGTACCTTCTCTATCATAGGGAGTAGACTTTATTATGGAAAATCTGGGGCCGCAATTTGTACAGCTGTTAAAAGGATACCTATATCTTTTATCTGATGGATTTGAAATTTCCTCAATACACTCCTTGCACACAGCCCTGTCTGGAGAAATAAGAGTAACTTTACTATTTTCTCTCTCACTTTCTCTTATTTCAAACCTATCATACTTTACGACCTTTCTTTCCTCTACAACTACTTTTCCCACTGAAGCTAAAGGAGGAGACTTATATCTTATTCTATCTATAAGAATATTCAGTTTTTCTTCTTCACCTTCCACATCAATAGTAACCCCCTGGGAATTATTGTTGATCCATCCCTTTAGATTAAGGGAAAGGGCCTGATTATAGACAAAAGGTCTAAAACCTACCCCCTGTACTATACCTTCTACCTTTAAAAACAATCTTTTCACACTAACACCTCTAGCATATTCTAGGAAGCTGCTGCCCTGATGGCATATCTACTATCCTTCTTCCTCCAATAATAGTTTTCAGATAAACTCTTTGTGATACCTCTGCTACAACCTTACCGATTATTTCAGCCTTAGTTCCCAAAGGATGATTTCTCATCTGCTCTAACACCTTATGGGCATATTTTTCTGGTACAAAGCAGCACAGCTTTCCTTCGTTGGCAATATATAAAGGATCTAATCCCAGAAGTTCACAGGCACCCTTTACTTCTTCACTTATAGGAATAGAATCCTCCTCCAATTCAATAGATACTCTGCTAGTCTCAGCAATTTCGTTTAGAACCGCTGCAACCCCACCTCTAGTGGCATCCCTAAGTACATGAACATCCTTACATATATCTAATATTGAATCCACCAGAGAATTTAAAGGAGCACAATCACTTTTTAATTCTCCCTGTATATCTATTCCGCTTCTTTCACACATAATAGTCATTCCATGGTCTCCAAGAGTTCCATTTACTATAACTACATCTCCAGCTTCAGCTTTATTTGCTTCAATATTAATTCCTTCATAAATGGTACCTATTCCAGAAGTATTAATAAACAGCCCGTCTACTCCGCCTTTTTCCACTACTTTTGTATCACCCGCTACAATTTTAACTCCTGCTCTCTCTGCCATTTCAGCCATGGATTTTACAATTGTCTCAAGATTTTCAATTGGATAGCCCTCTTCTATAATAAATGCACTGGTTAGATAAAGGGGCTTTGCACCACTCATTGCCAAATCATTTACCGTTCCGCATACAGCGAGCTTACCAATATCTCCACCTTTAAAAAATGCCGGCGTTACTACAAAGGAATCTGTAGTAAAGGCAATTCTATTGTTATTCAAATAAAGCTGCGCAGAATCATTCATTTGCCTTATAATTTCATTATCAAAATATTTTATAAATAAATTACTTATTAAATCATTAGTTTGTTTACCGCCACTTCCATGACTTAATGATATCTTATCCTCCATTTTATCCCCCTGTAATATTTCTGATTTTACACATTACTTCTCTCATACTAATAACTAGTTGTTATTACATATATTCAAGCTTTGTAATTATAATATTTTGTATTGATTTCAACAGATTTTTAGGACAATATCTCTTTCAGAACTCATCAACATATTTCATTCTCTGATAGTTCCTTTATTATTTCCAAAGTTTTTTCTGCTTCTTCTTCATCAATTGTTTCAATTGCACAGCCTGCATGAACTAAAACATATTGTCCCACTTTTATATCTGGAATAAGGTGCATAAATACTTCTCTTTTCATATTTCCTATTTCTACAACACCTTTATAATTATCTACTTTTAAAACTCTGCCTGGAACCGCTAAACACATATCAATTCCTCCAATATTAATGCATTAATTTTTTCTCTTTTTCTTCTCTAACCTTTTTTCTTTAAAATAAACAATCCATATACTAGCCTCATACAATATCAGTACAGGAGCTGCAACCAGTATACAAGTAATTAAACCTGCATTGGAAATAAATAATCCTTCAAGGGCAATCACAGCTATAATGATATATTTTCTCCACTTCCGAAGAGTATTTGAATTTATCAATGACAATTTGCCCAAAAGTACAATTACATAGGGAATTAAAAATATAACTCCCGTAAAAAAACAGAAAATACCTATAAAATTAAAATATGTACTGCCGGAAAAAAGAGGATTCATGTAAGTTTCTCCATAATATATCAAAAAGCTAAGAGCCTGGGGCAGTACTAAATTCTTCCAATCCTTCATCCTTTACACAGCTTGTTTCAAAGGTGACAGCATTGGCATTTAAAGATTCTACATCTCTATAAAATTCTTCTCTATCAAAATTAGTAAAGGGCATTAGATCTATTTTATTCAAAATAACTGCACTGCTTTTTTCAAACATTAAAGGATACTTAAGGGGCTTATCATTTCCTTCAGCAGTGCTTAGGACACATATCTTTATGTCCTCACCGATTTCAAATTCAGCAGGGCACACAAGATTACCTACATTTTCTATAACCAGCAGATTAATCTCATCTAAATTTAATGAATTAAGTGAATTTTTAATCATATCTCCATCTAAATGGCAAGCTCCCCCTGTATTAATCTGTACCACCGGTACTCCCTGGACTTCAATTCTCTCTGCATCCTTTGTGGTATAGATATCTCCTTCTATAACTGCAATTTTTATACCATCTTTAAATTTTGAAATTACTTTTTCAAGTATTGAAGTTTTACCTGAACCCGGGGAACTCATTAAATTCACTACATATATACCTTTTTCATCTAATATTTTTTTATTCTCTGAAGTTATTTCATCATTAGTTTGAAGTATATTTGTTACTACCTTAATTTCACTCATTATCTATTCTCCTTCAATTGTATTAACATATAGTTCATATCCACTTAAAATGTTAGCTGAAAACTTATTGCACTTTGGACATAATTTATTAAAATGATCTATTTCAAATATAATACCGCATTCATCACACATAGCCGTGGCATCTACTCTTTCTATTAAAAACTCTGCACCTTCTGCTATAGTTCCTCTAGATAAACTGTTAAATGCAAAGGTCAGTGCATCAGGCATTACCCCAGAAAGTTCTCCAATTTTTATGGTAATTTTAGATATGACCTTTAAATCATTTTCTCTAGCTTTTTCTGAAATAATATTCATTGTACTTTCCATAATTGAAACTTCATGCATATTTCTCACCTAGCCTGCATTTTCTTGCTTTTCTTTAATATACAATTCCAGCTTTAAAATTTTTATGACTTCAGATATTTTATTCTTCATAGTTTCTGTCATTTCCGTATCTAGACATATTTTTTCAGGCTCTATTCCAAAGATTATAACCTCTGGAAACTTCCCTAACATATTCGCCATTTTAACCACATCCAATATTTGGATATCATGTATGGATAGATTTTCACTTTTATAGCTTTTTATTTCTTCTGGCTTGATCTTATATATGGTGCCAGGATCATATCCAGCTTTTAGACAATCTATCACTACCACTTTTTTATATTCTAGAAAATAACCTAATGTGTCCAGTGTAGAAGTACCTCCATCCACTAATTCTATAGTAGATGGAAGTTTTTCATTTTCTAAAGCTCTTATTATATGGACTCCTACACCATCATCTTTTAAAAGTATATTACCTATTCCAAGGACGACAGTATCTTTCATAATTAAACTCCTGGTTGTACTATAAATTTGGACATTTCTAATCCCTCTGGTGACATCACATGTACTGAACATCCTGTACAGGGATCGAAGGAGTGCACTATTCTCAGTAATTCTACTGGCTGAGCTGTATCTGCCACATGAGTCCCTATTAGTGCCTTTTCTATTGGACCAACATTTCCGCTGTCATCCATTGGTGAAGCATTCCAGCAAGTTGGTGTAATAATCTGATATTTTGATATTTTAGAACTTGATACTGATATCCAATGTCCAAGAGCTCCTCTTGGTGCTTCTGTTAAACCTACTCCGCTTCCGGAAGCTGGAGTTCCTATATTGGTATACCCGCTTGTACCAGTTACTATTTGATTTATCCAGGTATTCATATTACTTGCTATCTTAGCTGTTTCAGTATATCTTGCCATATGTCTGTCCATAACTGATACGCCCCGTCTATAATCTCCGCTTACCCAAGTTCTTGCCAATGAACCTGCTTCATAAGGTTGTCCATTATATCTTGGTGCTTTAAGCCACGTATAGGCTCCTGATTTCCCGTAACTTGGCGTTGTGGTTTCGCTGGCAGGGTTTTGCCCAGATGGTGAAGAATACCAGGAATGTCCTACATATTCTTTTACATTAGACTGACTAAAGCCTCCCACTGTTCCATTAGTTACTGTACCTGCTGGGAATAACTTACTTCCAGTAGTATTTGTATCAAACACACCATAGGCTATTAAATTACCATAGCCATCACCTACACTATAGTAATCACTATAGGTTGAAGCTAACTTGTTAACATCCCCTTGATATGTATTTGTAATAAAGGATGTTATTGCAGTTAAATAGTTCTTGAATTTACTTATATCTGTTGAGGATGGTATTGCAGTTACACCACCTGGTACAACATTAGCAACGTGTGGAAGCTTTCCACCAAATATTGCTCCCATTTCGTGAGCTTGTCTTCTTATAGATAATGCAGTTACATAATTGTCAACAAGATTTTGATTGTCCGTTGAATTAAATCTATAATCCTGACTGTATCCTGGTGTCCATGGGTGCATCTGCGGTCCTTGAACATAGTCCATTAACGCTAAATGATAAAAGTGCAATATATTACTTGATATAAAATTTGAAGACTGAATAAGATTTCTTAGAAGAAGGCCCTGCAATGTAGGTGTAAATCCCACTGCCTGTTCTATTGCCTTTGATGAAGATATGGCATGAGAAACTGGACATAGTCCGCATATTCTCTGTGTTAAAAATGCTGCATCCTTTGGCACTCTATTTAAAAGCATATTTTCAAAATCTCTGTAAAGACCTCCTGAAGCCTGTGCTGCAGTTACATTGTTATTTGCATCAAGTGTCACATTAATTTTTAAATGTCCTTCTAATCTCGTAATTGGATCTAATACTATTGTACTCATTATCCTACCTCATTCCTTTTATCCTATATTATTTTTAGCTTACACTGTTAATGGATTTGTAGGGAAACTTGGGTTTGCGCACCCTATGCAAGGATGATTAGAGGTAACGCAGAAGTTAACTCCGTTATTCCACTTCATGCTTGGGCATACATTACTGCAACCTGGTCCTTTACAACCTATAGGCTTGTAACATCCAAATATACCTGGCTGCTTTACTTGGGTCTTACCCCTTCTTGGACAATTACTGTGAATACTATTACTGTAATATTCTCTAGGTCTGCTATTACTATCTAAAGATGGTATACCTGTTAATATTAAATTTAATAAAGTTTGTATAATAACTGTAGGATGAGCAGGGCAACCTGAAAGATTTATTACAGGATTTACAGTTTTACCAGATAATATAGTTTTTACTGGTTGACAAGCTGTATTATTAGGTCCAGCTGCTGACACTCCCCCAAAGGAAGCGCAAGTTCCCACTGCTACCACATATTTAGCCATTGGACCATACTTTAGTACAGCTTGTTGCATAGTAAGTGGGGCTCCATTTTCTTCCCCTATAATGCAGTAGTTTCCACTGGCACCTGTTGGTATTGAACCTTCAACTACAAGTATAAATTGTCCAGTGTAAGTATTAGCACATTGTTCCAGTGTCTGCATTGCAAGATCCCCTGAAGCTGTCATAAGAGTACTATTGTACTTGATACTTATTTTGTTTAAAAGTACATCATCAATAGTTGCTGGATTAGTAACATTTAAAGTTGATATAGTACATCCTGAACATCCAGACCCATTTAACCAGATAATTGGGGGATCTGTTTCTGCTGCAAGTACAGTATTAAATTTGTCCATATCAAATTGAATATTTAGAGCTATAGCTGTAGCTGCAGACCACTTAAGGAAATCCCTTCTACTAATTTTCATGATAACACTCCTCGCATAATAATTTGTTCAATTAAATTGTAATTATTGAATATTAAGTAAATATTACTTACAAGTAAACTATTTTTTACCTTCATCTACAGTTATTGTAATCTTATTTGATTTAACTGTTACTCCCTCTAAAGTAACCTCTGCTGTTATATCTGCACTTCCTGCTTTTTTAGCTGTTACCAAAGCTTTATCATTCACAGATGCCACAGCTGGATTGCTGCTTACATACTTTATTGATGCCTTTGAAAGCTTTGCATTTTCATCATTGCTCAGCTTACCCTTTACAGTTAATTTGGCAGTCTTTGCAATGTCCAAATTTGTTTTATTAGACTTTAGGGACACACTGGATAGTGCTGCCTTCATGGTAAATTCATTAACTCCCCCAGTAATTTTACCGGAGCTTGAATTACTTTCTACATACCATGCATATTCCTTGCCTTCCTTGAGGTTTTCCCAGTTCACGCTGCATGTCTGTCCGCTGTCAACACTGGCAGTTCCAATAACCTTATCCGTATATACGTTAACATCAAAGCTGTCCGTGGAAAGTTTCTTTTCATCAGGAGTCAAATTTACATTAAGCTCATAGGCATCATGATCCTGAGTTCCATTTTCATAAGTTCCTCTATCGTCAAAATAATTGTAGTCATTTAAAAATGGTGAATAGGAATTCATATAGATTTTATTATTTTTCATATCAAAGTAAAGATATTTAATATACTCATCTCCACCTTCGTGGGCACTTTGATAGTCTGTACAAATTTGATAAACCGGTCTTTCAGCTGTACCATCTCCATTGTCATCAAAGTGATCAATTTTTATAGCTGCACCGTGATAGTGACCATCCAGTACTGCAAATACATTAGGATTTTTAGCTACAACTTCTCTTTGTACCAAATCCCCTGTATAATCAATTGCACCCTTATCGTTAATATATCTGTGAAAGGCAAGTATTGCCTTACGATTAGGATATTTAGCCAGCACCTGATTCATCCATTGAATCTCAGGAGTATAGATATCCCAACTCATATAAAGTACAATGAAATCATTGCCCCCTTGGCTGATTAAATCATAGTGGCCTTTGTTGTTCATATAGGAACCACCATAATAATCACCTCCGAAAAATCTCTTCTCTCCAAAATTTTTGCCATAGTTTTCATAATCTGCTCTGCCATGGCCCGTATCATGATTACCTCCAAGCACTCCATAAGGAAGGCCTGAATTGTCAATGATTTTCATAGCATTGTCTGCATTTACCCACTGATAAGGCTTGTCCCATTCATCTACTATATCACCGGTATGAATCAAATACTTGGTGTTCAGCTCATCCTTATGATCTACAATCCATTTATTCATATTATTAAAATGCTGTGGATAGGATTCTGAATAGTACTGAGTATCAGATATCCATGCAAAGGTGAAATCATACTGACCAGGACGTGTTGAAGGATCCCAGGTTTCAGGATTCCAGGAGTCAGAAGAGACACCTTTTGGAGCTGTCACTGAAGTTTGCGGTGCTAGGCCTTCCAATCTATCCTGCACAAGTATTTGAGCTTTTCCATCCTTTAAATGCTTGTCCGCTACAAAGGAAGCTTTTAGCTGTGATTGTCCGCCTTTTACACTAGCCCCTATAAGTTCCCATTTGTTAGTATCTATATTTAATACATACATCCTTGCCTGTCGGTTATCGTTAACCCTTCCCTTCCACACTGCCTCAATTCTGTCAGTGGACTTTACCTTTCCAACCTTTATATCAAATCTCTGATAAGGCAGTTCTTTTGACTGGGTATCATGAGTTCTTTCATCGTCAGCACTCATAGCTTTAAGTGCAGCTCCCGTTATCTTTGAAGATTCTGCAAGAGGATAATCTCCCTTCCCCTCATAGGCTTTAATTTCATTATCAGCAGCATTAAAGTGATATGCCTCTTTAAAAGTTAAATCCGTCTTAGCACCACTAGGATCTGTAACCTTAGCTGACAGCTGTCCATTATTGCTGTTGTTAACACTCACTACTGAGTTTTCATCAATAGTTGAAAAACGGGTTACACTCTCTGCCTTATTTCCTATTGCATCAAAAGCAGTTATTTTTAACTCATGATTACCTGGAGTAAGTGCGGAAGAAGTTGTTTTATAAGGTAACTCCACTGCTATTCCATCCACCTCTGCCTGAGTCTTTGAAGTATCTACACCATTAGCATCTGTTACAGATGGATCAATTGTAATATTTCCAAAGAGCTTAGCCCCTTCAGCCACCCTTGATTTGATAAGTGGTGCTGTATTATCCACCTTAATCTTAGCCTCTTTGCTAATCTCACCAGATACAACCTTTATTGTATGTTCTCCATCATTAACGGTTTTTGTATCCCAATTGTAGCTGCTTGCAGTTAATTTATCCTTTGGAATGGTGAAATGTATATCCAGATATTCCTTCATACCTTTACCGTCACCAATATTATATTCTTTTGAAGAATCTATTCCGTTATCTGGGTAAATCACAGTACCATCAGTAAGAACAAGGTTGAAGCCTGTAGCTTTAAAATCATCATTGTTAGCTGCAGTACCCACCTCAAAAGGACTGCCATCAGTACCTGCCCTTACTGTTACGGTAATACCTGCAGTTCCATCTGCATTTCTCTTAAATCTGTTCTTATCAAGATATACTGTTCTAGAAGGTGCATCACCTTTTACTATTAAAGATAAAATTTCATCTTCAATGGTAACAGCATCCTTGTAATATCCATCTACACCGCTGTAGCTTAAGGAAAAATATGCACCGCTTTCAAGATCTTTTGTAGTATCCACTGCTTTACCATCAATAGAAATTGTGGATTCATTAGTTATTAAATTTGTACCAGAGGTTATAAGACTATTTCCAGATAGTACTTGTCCATCTGTTACATTGAGACGTAAATCTCCATTACTATCAAGGCGGTTTATATTTACTTTATAGGTTTCAGTTTTAACCTCATGATAAAGGTCAGAAGCCTCCACATAATATTCCACATAATCCTTTGAAACCAATTTATCTGATGGTATAGTGGCATAGTAGTGACCATCACTTGCCTTTCCGCTTAGAGGAATTCTTGTAAAACTTGTTTCACCGGATATTTTGTAGTAAAGGCTGAAATCCACTAAACCAACGTCATCACTGCCATCAAAGGCAAGTTTAAGTTCTTTACCCTCATTAATGCTGCTTACATTGCTAGATACTGATTTTATTTCAGGCGGAGTACTATCTACAATATCATCATAGCCGGTATGAGAAGTAGGAGCAGAGGGAATCTGCCAGTCATATACTTTACCTGGGGTGGGTGCAAGTTCCTTAGTGCTGACCTTCAATTCATCAGTTTGTCCATTCTTTGGATAACGATAATTTACAGTAGTTTCAGGCTCTGGAGTAGTTTCAGCTTTATTATCTGTATTAAAATCCACCTGAGCTATTGGCTTGTCAATGGAGTGACCTATAACAAGTTTTCTGTAAGCCGTTTCATGTAAGCCTGAATAATTTACCTTAACTATCTCCTCATTTTCCTTAAGATTAGTGCCATAGTATTTATTAAAATCTTCCACAGACAGACCATTTGCCTCGTCATTAATCCAGAATATAACGGATTTACCTGGCTGCACTATAATATCCGGTTTTGATGGTGTCCAAGTTTTCGGAGCAGTAGTTGTTCCTGGATAGAGATAAAATAACTTATAATATCCAAAATTAACTGGCTTACTTGAATTGTTGTACAGCTCCACAAAATCCATTCCATCTGCACCACCATTGCTCATTTTGTATTTAGTATAAGCCATTACTTCAGTCATAATCAGCGGCGGTTGATTATCCGTATCAACATCCTGCTGAACCTCCGCATTTAAATCGGCAGTTTTAGCTGTATTAGTTCCATCGCTGGCTTCAATATGCCAGGATATAACTCTGGACCAGGCTGCATCATGATCAAGAACAGCAGTATATGTATTGGAAGACCCATCTTTTATCATGTCAGCTGTTCTATAGGGAAGTTCTGGAGCAAGCTTATAATAAAGCTTCACTGAATTCACAGCAGTATCGTCAGTAACCGGTGCACTTATCACTACCTTTTCATTGGCAGAATAGCTTGTCTTGGCATTTACCTGGCCAATAGTTGGCGCTGTAGTATCAACGGCAGCAAGTGTTCTAGCCGATGGTGCAATCAAGCTAACTAATACCATTGACGCAATAATTCTTTTGATTTTAGAATGCATAAATTTACCCCCTGATTATATTAAATTTATATATCCTTTCACTGCCATAAGTATAGTTAATTTCGCAATATATTTAATGCAGTAAAGAGAAAAAGCAAGCTATAATCTAAGATTTGTATTTAATTTAAATAAAAGCTTAAATTTTATTGAAATTTAAATTAAAATATCAACAGTATGAATTATACAATTGTAGTGTAATGTAATCATTAACAAATAGTTAAGCATTTTTAACCTAAATAATTGAAATTAATAGTAAAAATACCTTTGAAATAGAGAATTATATATTTTTCTTGTTTTATATCCAATAACAAATAAAATTTTCATGTAATTTTTTATGTAAAAAAGGCTATCTTGAAATGCATACATATGCACCTCAAGATAGCCTTTTTAGTTATTATACTGTTATAAATTTTATGTATAAATGTCAGTAAATACTACTGTACCTTCTTAAAAAGTACAGTAATATCAAATATATCGATTATTCCATCATTATTATAATCAAATTCTGGTTTCCATAGATCATCGGATTTCTTTGTATTATAGTCCCTGGCAACAGCAGCTAAATCCTTTATATCAATATCATTGTCTTCATTGATATCGAACTGCTTACCCGCAGCTTGTCTACCATATATTTGAAAATCTCCAGGGCTTAAATTTTTTAATATACCATATTCCTTAACTTCCGAATTATTTATGCAAACAGTATTTCCCACTCTATCAATTAACAAAACACTATCTACTTTCCATATACCATCCTCATCTCCTAGATCTGTAGGTATGGTACATTGAAGGTTTCCATCAATATTTGGCCATAGAACTAAGTATTTAGAATTCTTCCCTGAAGGGGATACATAATGTATACTGGCACTGTATATACCAGATAAGTCATCACTGGCATCCACTGTTACTTTTAAACTTTTACCCTGAGCAATTTTAGTTTTATTCAAAGTTATGCTGTTTAATACGGGCGGCATGGTATCCAGTAATTTATTTATAACTTCAAAATTACCAACACTTAAATCCTTAACTGTATTATTAGAATTTAATATACCATAACCATTTACATATTCCGTATTACCAGCCTTGTCCTTTAAAGAAATACTATCTAGTTTCCATTTACCCTTTTCATCATATTTATTTATGGGTATCGTACATATTAGCTTTCCACTGTCATCAGGAGTCAATGAATAGGACTTTGAATTTTTTCCTGAAGGAGATACATAATATATACTGGCACCAGCTATACCGGATATATCATCACTGGCATCTATGGATACATTGACGCTGTCTCCTTCTGTAACCTTACTTTTATCAATATTTATATTATTAAGAATTGGTGCTGTAGTATCCACCACTTCTGCATTTGCAAAGGTTTTTGCCGAAAATATATTTCCAACAATTAATAAAGAACTTAAAAAAATAGCCAAACTCTTCTTATGAAGCATAATTTTTCCTCCACCACTTTTTATGAATACATAATTATAATTCCTATACACTTATTATATAAATTTAATAAACTGTTTACAATACCTTTATTTTTGCAAATACAGACATTTATCAATTATTTTTATGCTAATTCTTGCTTTTTAACATGTATTTATATATTTTTAGACCTAAAATTATAAATATAATGATAGAAATAACTATAATTAAATACTTTATTTTATCTAAATTAGGATTATTTTTTGAGGCAGCTATATTTTTTGAGCTACTATTTTTATTGGAATTGTTAATGTTTTCTTCATATAAATTCTCTTTATTCACTGTATTATCTGAGGTATTTTTATTTTTATCCTTTAAAATACTATCGCTATTATCCTTTATTTCTTTGCTGTCATTATTATCAGCCGCTTCATTTTTATCTTTAACTATAGCTTTAGTTTCACTTCTATCGCTATTTTTACTGACTTTATTGGAAACTTCATTAGAAGGTTTTACAACAGAGTTCTTGTCCCCTGTATTATTTTGTGAATTTTTTACACTGGTATCCTTATTTTCAGTTTTGTCGCTAGCTGGGGCTTTACTGTTAGGGTCAGCAGGCGCAGCAGCTTTAAAATTATACCCTTTAAAGTTATAATCCATATCCTCTAAATCATTATCTACAAGCTGAATCTTTAAATTATTTTCATCATTAGGTTCTTCCTGTAATGGTATACTTTTTATATGAAAATCTGCCTTTTTTAAAATCTGTGCATCAATTACTATAAAAGTTCCACTGCCTGAAAACCCCTTAACCTGTCCAAGGCAGGAAAATCCCTTAAATCTAGCTATTCCCCTATCATTATCTATTTCATTTCCAACCTCAAATATATTCATATCCTTTTTATCTATAAGGTCTCCCTTTCGAATATCTGTGACCTTTAAAATATTTTTGTCATATTTAAACTTTACCGCACCAGCATATAAATTTTTTATGTTCTGTACATTTACAAAAATTTGTATATCTTGTCCAGTTTCTATATTTCCCTTTACCTGAATATTCACATCAGTTTTAGTTTCATTCACAGTTTCTGCAGATACATTTATATTATAAAAAATTAAAAGGAATATAAAAATTGCAGCGAAAATCTTTTTCAAAATATCTGATCCTCCTCAATTAATACATATACTAGATAAAATTTAACAGTAATTCATATTCTCACATAATATCAGTAAAATTCAATTATATCTCATATAATTATATCGTTTTAAAACAAAAAAAATTTATATCAAATTGTTTATATATAATGATTACCGAGTATATTATACACCTAGTAACAATACTAAATCATGTAATTATAACATTTATATACTTTTTCTATTTATATATTATAAACAATTCATAATATATTCACTTTTTTAGTAATTATATGTATTTTTTACTGCAAGTTATTCATATTTTTTTAATTTAACTATATATTATATTAAAATAATACTTTATACATACAAAACTTCATAAAATATGTCAATTGATATAGAAATAAATGTCATCTAAGGATATAATGAGAAAATAAAAAATAATCAGTTAATTTCAAGCTTTTTAGAACAAATATGCACTTGTCAATTTATCCCATAAAATATTATAGTATCATCAATACAAATTAACGGAGAGTGATAAAATGCAATTTACTGTATACGGCTATAATCAAATTAAATTAGTTGAACTGGGCCTCGACACCATAGATATTGTACTTTTAAGATATGTTGAAAAGTTCATAAACAGCGGCAACATGGTAGAGAAAAACTTTAAGGGTGAAATTTATTACTGGCTTAACTATAAAAACATAGTAGAAGATCTGCCTATACTTAATCTTAAAAAAGATGCTATTTACAGAAGGCTTAGATATATGACAAGTCTTAACTTGTTGAAGCACATTACAGTAAAAGATAAAGGTATATATTCCTATTACAAACTAGGTACTGAATATAAAAATTTAGTTTCCAAAGCAGCAGCTAAAAGGGGTAAAAATCTAAGAATTTTTTATGAGGATTTATCTGAAGACTCTGTAGAAAAAACCGCAGTGCCTAAGGATGGAAATCCTTATCCTTCCGGTTCAGTATCCACAGCCCCTAAGATTTTACATACTGAACAAAAGACTCCCTTACTAGAATATCCCTTTACTAAAGATTTAAAAAATATAAAAAAGGATATCCAAATTGCTGCTGTGGAATACTTGAACTCAAAATGTGGTACAAGCTATAAAGCCAGCAGTAAAAAAATACAACATCTCATAAAAAAGAGAGAAAGTGAGGGTTTTACACTAAAAGATTTCTACAAAGTCATAGACAATAAATCTAAACAATGGTTAGACACAGATATGGAACAGTACCTAAGACCAGAAACACTATTTGGTACAAAATTTGAAAGCTATTTAAATGAAAATAGCAGAAGGGAGAATAAAAATGCTGCTTACAAAGAAAGTTCTGGGGAAATCAGAAAATGTGAAGTTGGATTCAGTATATGAAACTGCTGCAATCCACAAATGCCCTATTTGCAAGGAACCTATAGGCACTATTATAACCACCTGGTTTGGAACAAGACTCTATCCAAGAGCCTGTCGCTGCAGAAGAGAAGCTCTGAAGGCACAGAGAATAAGAGATAAAAACCTGGAAAAACAGATAAGGCTCAATCAGGTAATCTCCAACAGCCTCATGAATAACAAATCTAGAAAATTCACTCTTGATAATTGGGATCACAGTATAGCCAACGAAAATCTATTTAAGGTTGCAAAGAATTATATAGATAAATTTCCAAAGATGAAGGAAGACAATAACGGTATTCTTCTCCACGGTAGTGCTGGCAATGGTAAAACCTATTTTTCCGCCTGCATAGCCAATGCCCTTATGGAAAAATTAGTTCCCGTTATATGTGTTGGAGCCATAGGACTTACAGAGAGAATATCCCAGGGTAAAAGAAACTGGGGAAATGATAGCATATTCACTGTACTGAACACCCTTGAAAATGCAGATCTTTTAATAATAGATGACCTGGGTACAGAAGAAGATACAAAATGGACAAGGTCTATGATATATCAAATCATAGAAAAGAGAAATTCAATGAACCTGCCACTTATTGTAACCACCAATATATCTCTTGAAGAACTGCAAAGCCGATATGATGACAGAACCTACAGCAGACTGCTAGGTATGTGCAATTTTCTAAAAAATAACTGGCAGGATATAAGAAGACTTAAAGGTGAGGAAAAGAGCAATAGATTTTTAGAGGAACTTTTTCAAGGTGGTTATTGATGGGAAATATCCATTTACCACTACACCAACATCAAATTAAAAAGGGGTGTCAAAATGAATAAAGACAATACTTCTAAAGCCACTATAGAAGCTCTAGTAGAATCCGCTAAAGCTGGTGACACAGAGTCCATGGAGCTAATTCTTGAGAAATTCAAATATTTTATAATGAAACATGGGAAAAAATACATAATTCCCTCTCATGATTTTGAAGATCTCATCCAGCATGGCTTTTTATCTGCAATAAGGGCAGTACAGCTCTATAGGCTGGGAAGCAATAATTTTATCACTTACTGCAATAACTCCATTATAAATAATTTCAAGGCACTTTTAAAAGGTCATATAAAACACTATAGAGAAGTTCAGGATGAGGGCATATTAAGAATACAGGTATATGACTTTACCCTTGAGGATGAAGTTATTGCCCATGAGGAAACCCAAAGACTTCTAAAGGATGTAAAAGAAAAACTGTCTATAGATGAAAAGCATATAATCACCGGAGTATACCTTCAAGGTAGAACTTTAAAGGAAGTAGCCGCCACCTGCAATATAAACTACAGGAGAGCAGTGGAAATAAAGAGGCAGGCTTTAAACAAGCTAAGGCCCCCTGCTTATAGAAAATAAATCATTTAACTTTACTATTAGATTTAAATTTAAAAATATCTTTAGACTTTTTCATAATTACTAAATATGTTTAACAATAAATGTAAATTCTCATATTTATATTTTCAAATAGAGAAAGGATGATAATAAATTATGTTAAATGAAATGTTTAAAGAAGCATCTTGGAGTGAAAGATTGAGACTTTTGAGACTAAATAACAAATTAACTCAGCAACAGGTAGCAGACAAATGCATTATTACTCATAAAATGTACTGGAACTGGGAAAAAGGAAGACATTACCCAAGAAAGCGTTTCAGAATTTGTCTGGCTAAGATATTTGGAGTTGAAGAGGATTATATATTTTCCTAAAACATCTCAAAGATATGACCAGAATCAGAAATTAATCTTCATCATTCTATATTTAATATACACAAAAAGAAACTGCCAAAACCTTAGTCTGGCAGTTTCCAAAATTTACACCCCTGGGATGTCTTTCTACATATTTTTAACTTTTCGTAGTAAATTTTTAAAATCATCTATTGTATCTACTTTAATTATTTTTTTAACAAGACCATCAAGTGCTTCTATATCATCCATTGATTGAACATCTTCTCTAATGTCTTTTGGTACAAAATCAAATTTTTCTAAAAGTAAATCAAGTATATTCTTCTTTGTTGTATCTTTTTGTGCTTTTTCCGTTGCCTCTTTAGCTGCTTCTTTTCTTTCTTCTTCTACCCATTCATGAAACAAAGGTGAGTCCATAAGCATTTCCCTCCTTATATATTTTTTACTAAATCACTAGTAAATCTTTCACTTGCTAGTATTGAAGTAACAGCAAGTAAGTCAGCTTGTAATGCCTCATTATCTACAGTTTTAATAACTGAAATAGTATCTTTTAATATATTTTCATCTGTTTCATCTTCACTTTTCTCCATAAGTGGAAGTATTGGATATAAACCTACTAACTTCTTTTCTATAACAGGGTGTTTCTTCATTTCCTATACTTTAATAGATCTATATGAAAATTTTAAAGTTTCTTCTGAACCCCATCTATCTGATAAATCATATCGCTTGTTGTCATGTTCTTTAAAGAAATAAATTACTGCCTGTTTTATAGAAGGTGTTCCCATATGTTTTTGAATGGTATATTCCCATATGTCTGATCTATATCTTAACATTCTTGCTGGCATGGTATAATCTAGATAGCCTTGTGGCTCTATGTTTAATATATCTTTCATTGGGTGCTTCTATTAGAATAAGTTTATCAAGTCTTGATTCCTTCTTTGCTGGGACTTTTTCAGCATCCATTTCTATAATCCAATCTTTATTGCAGTTAGGTATTAAATATTCTACCCAATCTTCCAATCTAATTTGCATCAATCTTTTTACTGGTATATCTATTTGTGGCATATGAGTTTTCACCTCTTCTTTACTTATATTTTATCATATATATAACTTAAATAAACTGACAAATTAAAATTTACAATTTCAACTTCGTCAAACGCTAATTTAAAACATCAAAAAAACAGAGCAATTGCTCTGTTCTATTTGTCAAACTTATTTCCATTTTTTAACTGAGGGTCTGACCCCTTAGCAGAAATTGGGAACGAAGTGGACGATTTCTGCTTGCTACAATCTTTATTGCAGTTAGGTATTAAATATTCTACCCAATCTTCTAATCTAATTTGCATCAATCTCTTTACTGGTATATCTATTTGTGGCATATGAGTTTTCACCTCTTCTTTACTTATATTTTATCACATATATGACTTAAATAAACTGACAAATTAAAATTTATAATTTCAACCTCGTCAAACATTCATTTTAACTCAAGAAAAAACAGAGCAATTGCTCTGCTCTATTTATTAAACTTATTTCCATTTTTTAACTGAGTAACTGAGGGCCTGACCCATTGTCAGAATTTGGAAATGGAGTGGACAGCTTCTGCTTGCTAAAAGCATGGTAGTTTGGAAAAATGAATTTTTAGTTTTCGCCCAGTCTGTCGAGGATCTTTGGGGGACTCTTAGGGACCACTTGCTATGCTCCCATAACTTCTTTCAATTTATTAATTTCTTCTATACTAAGTTTTGTATATCTTGTTATTTTTTCTATATCTTCATTGTCTAATAGCATGTTTTTAGCTATCTCTATTGCTTTGCCTTTTTCAGCTTGATTCATAGCCTCTTCTTTTTCTTTTTCAAATATTTTTTCTACCTTAGTCATTTTTAACCAACTCCTTACCATATTAGCATACTCTTCATCAATAAACTTATCAGTGGAAGTCAAAACCCCTGCTATAATAAAATACTGATTTTTTTCATCCTCTACTTCTTTAGCCAATTCTATGGTATCTTTAATAAGTTCATGCTTATCTTTTTTACTTTTCATCAATGGAAGTAATATTAAATTCATAAGGTCTACATCTTGTAATCTTAGACCATCTTTAATTTTTTGCTCAACTTCTTTATAAATAATGTCTCCATCATAGTTTTTCATAAAAATAGATTTTACAATTATACTAACACTTCCTGTATTAAAATTATCCTCTGCTTCTTTAACATTGCTTGCATATATTACTGCAACATTTACTTTCTTAATACTCTTATTTTCGTCATAATACCTTTTTGAAATTCTTAAAACATAGTCAATATATTTATACATGTTTTCTGTTATTCTATTATTACTTTCATACTCTAATAAAAGTATTGAATTATCTTCCAATAAAAACACACTGTCTGCTCTACGTTCATCTGCTTTTACTTCTGGAAATTCATTTGGAAGCATCTCAACTATCTTAGGATAATCTAATCCATACATAATTAATGCTTTATCTTTAAACATCTCACTTAGAGTTTTAAAAAGTACATCCTTAGCTTGATATGTTATTCCTTTTGCTGACAAAGCATCATCTCCTTTAAATTAAATTATCTATACTATATTACAATTATATCATACTGCACTTATTTACTGAGAAATGCGACAGCCCCTTGCTAGTGTTGTGCTCTGGTTACGGCACCTGATACCACTTTCTTTACATATTCAACATTAATGTCATTTATATCAGCTATATATTCTGCTGTGAGCCCTTTAGCATATTGTTTTAATATTAATTGTCTAATTCCTTCTTCTATTCCCTCTTCTTTAAGCTTCTTATCTAGCTCTAGCTTTTTCATCATATCCAATAAAAATTCTCTGTTACTTTCATTTAATTTTACATTTCCCATATCTTTATACACCTCCAATATCTCATTTGGATTTACCTCTGCAAGTACATTCATTATCACAGCATACAACGGATTCTTTATGTTGTTGATGTATTCTATTATCCAGTTATTTATTAAACTTTTATTCTCATGCTGTATTTGCAATAATTTTAAATATTGGGATTTATCATCATCCAATTCTCTTGATACTATAAGCTGTGTTTCTATATCTGTATTTTTTATATAGTATATGCCATTTTCCTTATTCTCTACTATGGCTTTCTGCTCATTCTTTAAATAATCTATTAATTTTCTAGGATATTTACTTGAAGTCAATGTTACTGTCATTTCTTTTATATCTATATTATTAGTTCCTTCTGATAATGCTTTATACAAATATGCATAGGCTTTTACTTTATAGTAATCATCTATTGATATATAATCTGTGGGCGACTTATACTCAAATATATTGTATTTTCTGAACATTCTACCTATAGATTTAGTTATCTCTATATCCTTAAGTTTCTTTATAACTAATACATCTATTCTCAAAGGCTCATCTGTCAGCTGATATTCCGTTTGAAATTCCAATTCTTCCTTATAATCTTTCAATTCAAGTTGTATTGCTGCCGCAAAGGCGGGATGCCATTTTATTTTCTCATTTGCCAATCTTATCACTGCCTTTGTTTTTATATTTACTTAATATTATTATATCATATACACTTCTTTAATAAAATAACATAAAAATTATAATTAAATGCGTCAAACATTCATTTAACTCAAAAAACAGAGCAATTGCTCTGCTCTATTTATTAAACTTATTTCCATTTTTTAACTGAGGGTCTGACCCCTTAGTGAAGGGCTTGCCCGAACTTGCTAATATTTTTATTCCATTTTCCTAATAATGAATCTTCTGCTTTAATTCTATATAATATTTCTGTTTTATGAGTTTTCTCACTAAAATTATATGGTATCTTCCCCCGAGGTGCTAGGAGATTCTAACTAGCATGAGAAAATGGTATTTCTATTCCAGTTTTTAGAATTTCATTAACTAAACCTACTGGATCTCTATACTCATCCATAGTAAATGGCTGGGGCTCAAGGTCTATATCATAGTCCATTGCTCTCAATAATAAAAAATGTATTCCATCAACTCTACTCATATTTTTAAAGTAATCTGAGAAAACCGCTAAATCAACATCACTATCTTTGTGAGTATTACCTTTAGCATATGATCCAAACAATATAACTTTTTCAATATTAACTTGTTTACTCAAATCATCAATATAACTTTGTACTATTTCTTGTATTGACTTAGGGACTTTATCCATGCAAACACCACCTCTGTATTATTTAATACTCTTTTAGCTCTATTTATGTCAATACCATTTGATATCTTCTCTTTAAATGAAGGATATCTACCGGATATGTAATATGATAATAACTCTGCAAAAAAATTTTTATGTAACTGCAAATTATTTTCAAATTCATTGATATTTAGATATTCTTCAAGTTTAACTTGTTTCTTTAGCTGCTTAAATATATTCCAAATATTATGAATCATAGGTGGTTCATTTTCTGCATATAGATTATATATACCCTTAGTAAGTTTCTCTATTGCCTGCTGACTCATAAAAGCAACGTACATATATCTTCCACCATTCATCATTACTTTTGCTGACTCTAAATCATATTCTGCAGCTTCAAGCCAATATTTATACTTATCCCTACTGTTCATTAATCATCACATCCCATTACCTATATTATATCCAAATTCCATAAAAACTTCATCATTTATTTAAATCAATAAATCAATTGCCTCAAATCCCTATTTAAAACATCAAAAAACAGAGCATTTGCTCTGCTCTATTTATTAAACTTATTCCCATTTTTTTACTGAGGGTCTGACCCCTTAGCACTTTAAACTTATTTCCATTTTTTAACTGAGGGACTGACCCCTTAGTGAGGGCTTGCCTGAACTTGCTACTTATTTTAACTCAAGAAAAAAACAGAGCAATTGCTCTGTTACTTTACTGACTTTATTTTT
>Ga0334887_1001352_pt1 | contig 32240 bp, 30 predicted proteins | sample GraSluR1_MG_10_FD_207217 | JGI IMG/M metagenome (GOLD analysis project Ga0334887, IMG submission 207217) | Sludge microbial communities from methane-producing bioreactor in Wageningen University, Netherlands - Granular Sludge_18_07-R1 | ecosystem: Engineered > Bioreactor > Anaerobic >...
TAAAGGGTCTTCCTCCCATGAAAAGAGATACCGGTGTGTCTTCGGTTAGCGGAGATACTGTTATCTATTACTCAAAGGAACCGAGATTTGACGCGTCAATATCTTCGGTAAGCGGGGACATGAATTCTGATTTCACTCTCGTAAAAGTCGACAAGAAACGTTACCGCTCTACAAAAGGCGACCCTCAGGAGTACATTAAGATGAGCAGTGTTTCCGGCGATCTGATAATAAAAGCAAAGTACTCGGGTTCTGAAGCGAGAGAGGTTGCCGTAGAAGAGCCCGCCACGACCGAAAACCACAAAGTTCCCAAACCGTCTGTAGTCGAGGAGAACCTTCAGGATCACGAAACAATGAAGATAATCACTCTCTTCCACGAAGGAAAACTGACCGAAGACTATGCCCGGGAGATGCTGACTATACTCGGTTACACCGAAGCGGAGATAGAAGAGATGCTGAAAGTCGATGAAGAGCTGAGGAAGCTTAAAGAGACGGAGCTCGAAGAGCTAGATGAAACAACTGACGAGATAGATAAGCCCGAAAAGCCGGAGAAGATAAAAGAAGTAAAAGAGGTAATAAGAGATATAAAGGAAGTTAAAGATATAAAGGGTGTGAAGGATGCAAAAGAAGTAAAGGACATGAGAGAGGTTTCCGGCGATCCTGAAGAAACCACCCCAGAAGAGAAAGAAGGTGATAAGTAATGAGATTCGGAGCAATAGTTGCGATATTTATCGGATTACTGATAATACTTTCGGTGACACACGTGCTGCCAAGTTTCTTCTTTGCAGTTCAGATGTTTTTTGCCATAGTATTCCTTTACAACGGGCTGAAGGTATTCAGAAGGTTCAAAGCCGAGCATATGGGAAGTCTCATCTTCGGAGGAATTCTCGTATTCGACCTTCTGATAGACGCGAACATAATTAAGGGATTCAGTGGCTGGAGTTTCTGGGCGCTAGTGGTCGCGATGATCGGATCTTACATTGTCGGCTGGGGAATAGTCACCCTCTTCAGGAGGAGCTTTTTTCGGGTTGGAAAGGACCCGGTCTCTTCTCGCCAGACGATAAACATTTCCAGGCCGGAAGAGTTCAAAGAAATGGAGATAGAGCTGGAAGCAAATCTGACAAAGGTTCTCCTGATGGACAATTCTGCGAACGGGTTGGACGCGAATATTAGCTATGACAAACTCAGCTTCAACGGAAACCTTCAGTACAATATGGATCGCTCAAAGGCCACTTTAAAGGCGAAATGTAAGGCCAGAGCCGGAGTTTCGAGCGTTCTTTCGAAATCCAGATTGAACATGGAAGTCAGTCCCAAGCCTCTTCTAAGGCTTGAAGCGATACTCGATGGAGCCGATACGGTGCTTGATTTCTCTAACCTGAGCCTTGACAGGGCAAGAATAAAGACATCTCTTTCGAGACTGTCCGTCATCCCCTCTACCCTTAAGGATTCCATTGTAGACATCGATTGCGAAGTCACTTCTCTGAATATCAGGGCTCCGAAAGATGTCGGTATAATGATAGTCCACGAAGGCGAACTCAACTGGAGCAATTTCAACAATCTGATGGAAAGAGAAAAAGGGTATGTTTCCACCAATATCGACCGTGTCAAAACCACCTGCCAGATAAACATAAAATCCGATATGTCAAAGATCTCCATCGACTGGATCTGAAACGGATCGAAGACTGCCGGCCTTTTGGCCGGCGGTTTTTTTTGGACCGCTTAAGGTGAGGTCCAATTAACAGAACTGACCGTCGAAAGAGTCTAATAATTGTTATATAATCAGGTTGCCGGAGTCCATTCTCCGGATTTGTCAGGTTAATCCAGCTAAACTTGATAAGAGTGTAGAATCTGGAGGAATCTTATGGGAAACACCAGGCTTGATCCGAGAGTATTCAAAGTACCGATAGACAAAATGAGATCGGGTTACTATTCCGACAAATACTTCACACGACTCGTGGAGGTTCTCAAGAGCGCAGGCGTAAGCAGACGCGTTCTATACCAGTTTTTTCCCAGAAGAGACGCCGTTATCGTAGGCATAGATGAGGCGCTCGCCATATTGCGTTTTGGTACTGGCTATTATTCTGACGAAACACGCGCCAGGGAGATTTCTGAAGAAATAATAGAGCTCGAGAGGTCTATAAATCACGCGGCATGGGATATGGACAGAGAGTCTCTGATACAGCTTTCATCTCAGAAGTGGGATCTGAAGACGAGACTTGACGATTTGTGGGTCGATAAGTGGAACGAGCTCGAAATACATGCGCTTTACGACGGCGATGAAGCGGGTGAAATGGAACCGATAATGACGGTAGATGGCGATCCCAGATACTTCGGCTATCTCGAGACGGTACTTCTGGGAGTAATAGCAAGAGCCTCCTCAACAGCCACAGCAGTGAAATCTGTGGTAAAGGCTGCCAGGGGAAAGGAGATCTTATTCTTCAGTGCTCGCTTCGATCACTACTGGACACAGGCCACGGATGGCTACGCCGCCTTGAAAGCTGGAGCTTTTGGCGTATCCACCGATGCCAATGCAGATTACTGGGGAGTAGAGAGCATGGGGACTATACCTCACGCATTGATCGCCGCATACAACGGTGATACCGGTGAAGCTGCCCTGGAATTCGATAAGTATGTCGACGCGCGTGTGAATAGAATCGTTCTGGTTGACTGGGACAATGACGTAATCGGCACGACCTATGATGTCATCTCACGAACCTATACTATTGAAACAGGAAGAGAGTTTATCTTAGGCAGGACCGATCCATCACCCGTCATCGGAACGGGCAGGGGGCGTGTCTGGGGAGTTCGATTCGATACTTCCGGAAGTCTCAGAGATCGTTCCGTCAGTCCAAAAGACAGGTCTTCTCTGGGCGTATGCCCCGAACTCGTGTGGATAGCACGGAGAGATTTCGACAGCAATGGAATGAAAGATCTGAAGATAATAGTCTCCGGCGGTTTCAACGCCGAAAAGATAGACCTGTTCGAAAAGCTCGAAGTACCGGTCGATGTTTACGGAGTCGGGTCCTCCCTTTTGAAAGACAAACTGGACTTCACTGCCGATATTGTTGAGGTAGATGGAAAGGCCTGTGCAAAGGTTGGCAGAGGAAAGGGAGATCTTTCAAGGCTCTCGAGCGTTAAGAGTGATTACTGGAACAATAACAAAAAGGAGAGGTGTTGAAAATGGAAGTCAAGGGAACCTGGGCAGTGAAAAAAGGGTTCGCCGAAATGTTCAAGAACGGCGTTATCATGGATGTAACAACCCCCGAGCAGGCTAGCATAGCTCAAGACGCTGGTGCCGTGGCGGTAATGGCCCTCGAGAGAGTACCCGCCGATATTCGTAAACAGGGCGGAGTGGCCAGAATGGCAAAGATCGGTCTAATAAAAGAGATAATGGAAGCAGTTTCCATACCGGTTATGGCTAAGGCACGAATCGGACATATAGCCGAGGCAAAGATTCTGGAAGCGGTGGGTGTCGACTTCATTGATGAGTCGGAGGTCCTTACTCCGGCCGACGACAGATATCACATAGACAAGAGAATATTCACTGTACCTTTTGTCTGTGGAGCGCGAAATCTGGGAGAAGCCGTCAGAAGAATAGCCGAAGGTGCCGCCATGATAAGGACTAAGGGCGAAGCGGGTACCGGAAACATCATAGAGGCTGTAAAACATATGAGAACCGTCAATGAAGAGATAAGAAAGACCCAATTCATGAGCGATGCGGAACTTGTGCATTACGGCAAAGAGATAGGAGCCCCTGTGGAGATCCTGAGTCAGATTAGAGAACTCGGAAGACTCCCCGTAGTGAATTTTGCTGCAGGCGGCGTTGCAACTCCGGCTGATGCGGCTCTGATGATGATACTGGGTTGCGACGGAGTCTTCGTTGGTTCGGGCATATTCAAGTCCAAAGATCCCGCGAGAATGGCCAAAGCAATCGTTGAGGCAGTCCTCTACTACAACGATCCACAGAAACTGGTTGAGATTTCCGAAAACATCGGTGACGCCATGGACGGTCTCGAGATCGACAGACTCGAAGTGAGAATGGAAGAGAGAGGCTGGTAGAAGTTGAGGATCGGAGTACTCGGAATTCAGGGAGATATTCAGGAACACCTTCGGGCCATAAACAAAATAGGTCACGAACCGGTATGGGTTAAAGACGTCCCTACCCTTGAATCGGTCGATGCTCTGGCCATGCCCGGTGGAGAATCGACGACCATGACGAAGCTTCTGAAGCGTTTCGGCATCTGGGATACTCTTAGAGAGAGAATAGTTGATGGCCTTCCGGTCTTTGCGACTTGCGCGGGGATGATCCTCCTGTCAGAGGGGGTTGAGAACTATCCTGCTCAGGATACTCTGCGAGTTCTCGACGTTACCATTGAGAGAAATGGTTACGGAAGACAGGCCAATAGCTTTGAGGCAGATCTCTATATGAACTATCTTGGAGACGTACCCTTCAGGGCAATATTCATAAGAGCGCCGAAGATATACTCTGTCGGTGAAGGAGTGGAAGTACTGGCCAATTATAACGGAGTACCGGTGCTTGTAAGACACAAGAGCATCATGGCCGCTTCGTTCCATCCCGAGCTTACGAGTGATTTCAGACTTCATATGTATTTCATAGAAGCGATTGCCCGACTAAATGAAGAAGCCAGAACGGAGAAGCAAGATGTGTAGAATGCTTGCCTTCAAAAGCAATAAGAACATAGATGCAAGCTGGATTTTCGAGATACTCCGGAGAATGTCAAGAGATGGTATAAACAGCCCTCACGGTGATGGCTTCGGATTTGCCATTTCTGGAGAAGATCGCCTTTCATTTAGCTCCACTGGCGCTATCTGGGAATCGAAATACCCTATTATTGAAAGTAGTCTGGGGATTGTTCACGCCAGAAAGGCCTCTCCCGGATACGTAGTGAACCCGAACCATGTACATCCGTTCTACGGACTTGTAAAAGGCGTAGACTATGCCTTCTGTCATAACGGAACGGTCTATGATTTCGCCAGCGTTCAGGGCACTATAGATACCCAGAGATATTGCGAACTCGTGTTCAGCAATCTGCAGAGATACAGTCCCGGAGAGGCTCTCGAGACAACCACGAGATTTGTGGCTTCAAGCTTCAATTACACTTCTATAAACGCTCTTTTGACAGACTACGAAAACATATGGGCTATCAGGATGAACTCTGAGGAAGCTGACACAGCCCACGGGCTCTTCCTCTACGAAACCGATGGACTGAGAATCGTTGCAAGCGAACCGGTTGAGGAGTTTTCGAATCTGCCAGGAAGCTCTGTAAATATGGGTAATGGAGAATTGATCAAACTCTGACAGCGATGTTTGGACTGTAAACATAAAAGACGGCGCGATCACGCACAGTGTCTGTGTGGACGGCGCCGTTTATGATTATCCGTTTCTAACCGCTTCTCTTGAGCACCCCTCTGCGTTTTGCCCATTTCTCCATCTTCCCGAAGAACATCAGTCCTGAGGGAAGCAACAGCGCTCCAAGGAGTATTAGCGGCCAGATACTGCTCCACATTTCGGTCATCTTTCTGCCTTCGAGAACTGAAGCTCTCATACCTCTCAAAGCATAGGTCGCAGGCGAAAGCTTGCCCACTTGTTGCATCCAGCCCGGTAGCACATCGACCTCATAGTATACCCCGGAGAACATCAGCAGAAGCGCCTGGAAGATATGAACGACCTGCACGCCCTTTTCAGGCGATATCAGAGGCAGTACGGCGGCAACTATTCCCAGTCCAACGAATGAGAAACTTGAGACGGCCAGAATACCGGCAGCAGACAGCAGATTGGCCTTCTGAAGATTCAGATCGAAGAATATCGAAACAACAAGAAGAATCATGCCGCTCCTGAGAATTCCGTAGAGAATGGCATATCCACATGTACTCAGCAAATGGGTTGCACGCCTAACCGGTGCCATAAAAGTGTATTCGATAGTCTCTTCCCAGCGTTCCCAGGCTACCGTTTCGGCTACTATCTCGAAGAGAATCGAGAGATAGCCCCAGAGAATAGACCCGAGCAACATATACAGTATCAGATAACTCGTATCCAGCTTGGTACCGGAAAAGGCCTCAACACCCTTTCCTATGAATCCCATAGTCACAGAGTTGGCCATCGTGTAAACAAAGAAGACTAACTCCCACTTCCAGTATCTCTTGGAAAAATTGAAGTTCCTTTCTATAAAGGCCCAAGAAGCCCTAAGCTCCTTTACCAATTGCTGTGAACTCATGCAGTTTCTACCTCCTGGTACTGTGCGTCTTCCATTGTCATTCCAGTGTATTCGAGGAAAACATCTTCAAAAGTCGGGTTTTCGACCTTTCCAGTAATCTGATTCTTAAGTTCGGCAGGTTTTCCGACTGCGACAATCATACCCAGATGGATTATGGCAACGTAATCGCACAGCTTTTCGGCCTCGTCCATATCGTGCGTGGTCAGCAACATGGTAGTGCTCATGTTTTTCTTCACATCTCGAATCAGAGACTGTACATCTCTCTTTGCTCTTGGATCGAGGCCAGTCGTGGGTTCGTCCAGAAGAAGCATCTTCGGTTCAGTCATGAAGGCCCTCACGATGGCGACTTTCTGTTGCATACCCCTTGAGAAATCCTCGAGCGGATCTTTCAGTCTCTTTCTTTCAAGCCCGAAACGGTCTGAGAGATAGTAGATCTTCTCAATTGCTTCCTTCTTGGATATCCCGTAAAGACCGGCCGAGAAAGAGAGGTTCTCGATTGCCGAAAGCTTCCTGAAGAAACTCGCCTCTACCGAGACTCTGTTGATAAGTTTCTGGACTGTCGAGGCCTCTCTATCGACATCGTGTCCGAATACCGAGACACTTCCTCGATCTGGAATTAGAAGCGTCGAAGCGATTCTTATGAAAGTCGACTTTCCAGAACCGTTAGGTCCGAGAAGACCGTAGATCTCTCCTTCTTTTATCCTGAGGCTGACACCCTTCAGGGCAGTGATTTCCTTCTTGCTTTTCTTGAAATACTTGACTACATTATTGGCAAAGAGTGCGTCTGCCATTTCACACCTCCGTCAAAGATAGTGAGGCCGGCTGAATCTTCTCTCGATCTCAATTCTCTGTTTTTCCAAACTTTCATCTATAGAAATCTCTCTTGAACCCTTATAGATTTTTCTCATCTCTTACCTCCTTGTACTGCTCCTTATTTCGGGAAGGTCCATGGCACTTTCCGGTTCATCAATAAAGGGTGGAAATACTACGCTACATCCACTTCGGCTGTTTCTTAGTTCACCAGTTACCGCAATCATCATTGTTTCACCCCCATCTTTCCAGATCCGGGAGGTCATGGTCCCACTTCTTTCAAAGCCAGACGCAATAGGGTCCAAAGACCTCGTTTTCTTTTGGCTTTCTGAATTCTTTGCTTTTCTGCAATCTCTCGTTCTGCTGAATCTTTGCTGACATAGCTGCACCTCCTGCAAAAGTACCGACAAAAAAAAGACCGTGGCTCTCAGTAGCCACGGTCCCTCAAACATCGTCTATAGTTATACTAACTTATACCTCACACGACGGATGAAGGCGTGGCGCAATACGGCATCACCGGATACCCTGTTAAGGGTCTCGATTGCCATGATCCGGAATCTTCTTACCATCAAACTACGCCTCCTTCCATAGAGTTTTCTATTTCGCACGAAGATTATAGCACACAATTCCCAGAAATCCAAAGCCAAATCCTAAAAGATATTGAATTCGACTTTACTGTTTATGGCGTTATTTTGTCAGCAACTAAATAAACTCAATCGCAACCGGTGTTTTTCGCCAACTCATTTTTCTGGAGAGACCCGAGAAAATTCAGGCTTGTCTTACTAAGACGCCACCTCAGGAAGATTTTTCATCATATTTGGGAATCATTGAGACTCATCACCCTTCAACAGGCGTAATCGTAATTGATAACGCAAAACAATATATGATAATATCAAAATGACTTTGATAGTATCAAATTCCGAATCGATTCGTGACTTGAATCTGAATTAAGGAGAGTTCTATGGGAGAAAAGCTGGAAAGCCTACCTAGATTTACTCGAGCGCTGATAAAGAGCCATTTAATTGCATGCGGCTTCTCATACGAGGATAGTGAGAAACCTATCATTGGTATCGTTAACTCTTGGAATGAATTCAATCACGGCCACATACCACAAAGGGAGCTTGCAGAGAAGGTAAAGGATGGCGTCAGGGCCAGGGGCGGACTTCCACTCGAATTCAACACAATTGGTCCATGTGATGCACTGGCTCAGGGATATGAGGCAATGGATTTCATTCTTCCCAGTAGAGAAGTAATAGCAGATTCTATAGAGGCTATGGTCCTGTCACAGAACGTTGTTGACGGTCTGGTATTCATCTCTTCGTGTGACAAGATTACGCCCGGAATGCTTATGGCAGCTCTAAGACTGGATATTCCTGCTATCCATATCTGTAGTGGAACATGTACTCCGGCGATAACTTTTGCAGAATCCAAAAAGATAAGAAATGATTTCCTAACCGGAAGGATATCCGAAAGAGAGCTCGCTGAAGGCAATGCAAGGCTCTATCCACAACCTGGGATCTGTCCTTATATAGGAACTGCACAATCTATGAATTGTGTTGCTGAGGCTCTTGGTCTCGCACTACCAGGTTCTGCCGCCTGCCCTTCCTGCACGAATGAAAGGGCCGCTTATGCAATCAGGACGGGGGAAACAATCGTAACCGTTGCAGAGAAAAAGCTTAAGCCGTCCTCCTTCATAACCAAAGAATCCTTTGACAACGCTCTAAGAGTCATGGCTGCACTTGCGGCTTCAATGAATCATCTTCTTCACGTACCGGCTATAGCAAACGAAATAGGTATAAAGATAGACTTTGACTACATAGGTCAGATCAACTCGAACACTCCACAGCTGTGTACAGTAAATCCAAACGGAGAGTACTCGATGGCGGATTTTGCCCGCGCAGGAGGAGTTCCGGCAGTGATAAAGCAGCTCGGTCATTTGATCAATGTCGACAGCAGGAATGTCGAGGAAAAGACAATGGCAGAAATCGCCGATAAAGCAATCGTAGCAGACGAAAGAATTATAAAGCCATCTTCCGATCCCGTCAGCCCAATGGGTGGGATTGTCATTCTCAAAGGGAACATCGCGAAGAACGGGGCAGTTGTGAAGAGATCAACTGTGCCATCCGGAATGATGAAGTTCTCCGGACCAGTCAGGGTATTCGACGGCGAAGAAGAAGCCACTGACGCTATTGAAAGAGGCTCGATCAGAGAGGGAGACATAGTGGTGATAAGGTATGTCGGACCGAAAGGAGGTCCGGGGATGAGAGAGCTTCACAGAGTGGCCGGAGCTCTGAAAAGTGTTGGAGAAAAAGTGGCCGTGGTTACTGAAGGAAGATTCTCCGGAGCCACGGGAGGACTCGCCGTAGGTTATCTTGGGCCGGAGTCAGCTGAGGGTGGAGAGATAGGAGTTCTAAGAGATGGAGATATTCTGGAGATAAACATCACGGAAAAGACCATAAACGCGAGATTATCGGATTCCGAAATAGCCGACAGACTTTCTTGTTTCGTGCCGAAGAGCAACACCGGAAGAGCGAAGTTGCTAGACGAATACGCTAGAAGAGTCGGTCCCGTTAATACAGGCGCGGTAAGGTTGTCTGACTGACATATTGCTCTTTGTTCTAAATACGATTCAATTCAGGAGGTAGAAAATGAAAGCGAAGGACTTTGTTGGTATTATCCCACCCGTGTTATCTTCCTTCACGACTGATGGAAAGATATATGAGAAGGGAATGCGAGAAATAATAAGATTCACTCTCCCTCATGTAGACGGGTACTATCCAATCGGCACTTACGGATGCGGACCTTTGATGTCGATAGATGAGAGAAAGAAGGCTCTCGAAATAATTCTTGATGAAGTGAACGGAAAAGTACCCGTAGTAGCTCATGTAGGTACTGCCGATACGTTAACAACAGTTGAACTGGCCAAGCATGCAAAAGTTGCCGGAGCCCAGGGTGTTGGCGCAATCTCTCCCTACTATTCTCCGCATCTTCCGGAAAACAGTCTCTTTGCACATTTCGCGGCACTTGTCGATGCGGTGAATGAAGAGGATTTCCCGGTGTATATCTATAACAACCCTCATCTTTCACAGAACACCATCACTCCTTCTCTTCTAAAGAGGCTCGCAGCACACGGTCTAAGAGGATTAAAAGACAGCTCTTTTGATCTTGTGAACTTTTACTTCTTTCAGGACGCAGTGAAAGAGTATCCAGATTTCAACGTAATAATCGGAACCGAAGCAATTTTCGTTGGAGCTTTCGATGCGGGTGCAACTGGTTGTGTGTGCGGTATGGCTAACATTTATCCGGAATTGCTGGCAGACATATACAGGGCTTTTGCTGATGGTAATAGAGAGGAAGCTCAGAGACTTCAAAGGGTCATTCTGGCAATTCGACAGATAACCAAACTCGGGCCGACAGTCCCCATAATGCACGCAATACTTAGAGCCAGAGGGATAGATGCCGGTTATTCGAGAAGTCCTTATGTAGATGTTGATGATAGATTGCTTCAGAAAGTGCTCGGCAGTTTGAAAGATCTCGGTTTGCTCTAAGAAATGTTATAAACCTCTTTCTGTACCGTTCGGGGGGGTAAGCAGAAGACAGGCAAAAAAACTAAGGAGGAAAAGGCTATGAAAAGAACAGGTGTTTTTGCGATCGGGTTAGTTCTGGTTCTTCTACTGGCAACGGTAGCACTTTCAGGTAATTCCTTGAACCTTGACAAGAACGCTCTTGAAGGCAAGAAGATAGGGTTCGTGCAGTTGACCCTGGGTACCACATACCACGCTGCAATGAGCGACAGATTTGCGGAACTCGCAAAGGAATATGGAGCAACTTTCAATCAGGTAGTAAGCGCCAACAGAAGCGCAGCCGAGCAGCTGGCTCTTGCTGAAGACTTGATTGCTAAGGGTGTACAGGTCCTGATTCTGAATCCCGTGGGCGACGAAATAGTCCCATCCGTGGCCGCTCTATGTGCGCAGAAGAATGTACCGATGTTCTGTGTTGACAACACAAGCCCTGGCGACGGTTACGTTTACGTTGGAATTGACAACTTCGCCATTGCCCGTGCTATCGGTCGAATTCTCGCAGACTTCATGGGTGGTAAGGCAAAGATGGTCTATGTTAGAAGCACAGCAACAGATACCGGCTGTCCTGCCCTGAGATTCGGTGGAATCATGGGTGGTATTTCTGATCAGGGTGAGATCAAGGGATACCAGCTCATCGACGAGAGATACGCGATAGTTGACGTGGGTGAATCTGAAGGCATGCTTCAGATGGAAGAACTCCTTGCCGCCAATCCGCAGATAGATGTCGTAATAGCTCATCACGACGCTCAGGCTCTCGGTGCGCTGACTGCAATCAGAAACGCAGGACGCAAAGATATAAAGCTAATCGTTGGATTTGACGGAGAACTGAGAATGCTCGAAGAGATCAAAGAGGCAAGAAATGGAAAGAATGGACCCGCTCTGGCAACTGGTCTGAACAGCCCAACAATGATAGCGGAAATAACATTACAGGCAATTAACGAACTCTTCCAGGGAAAGGAACTCAAGGACTGCTACTATATTCCTGTAGTGGGAATAGCATACGACAACGTAGATGCTTACATGAGTTACGGATTCTGATTACTGAACAAAACTCAGGTTGCTACGGGGCGAAGTGTGGTTACCGCTTCGCCCCGCTTTATCTGAAGAGTCCAGGGTGGTGCGAATGAGAACAAAAGAGAAGATCAACGAAACTTCGACTAAAGGCTTTATACTGAATCTGCTCTCGAAATACGACAAATATCTCATGCTCTTTCTGTTCGTTGTCATATCAGCGGCGATGTCGGACAAGTTCTTCACCAGCGAGAACCTTACCAACTTGCTCAAACAAAATGCCGCGATCGGCATCGTAGCTTTTGGAGAGTTGCTCGTAATACTCACAGGCGGAATAGATCTGTCCGTCGGCGCTACGGCCTCTCTCTCGGGTATTATGGTTGCGACATTCCTGAAAGACGGAATGGCGTGGCCGGTTGCATCATTGCTTGCAATAGGCGTGGGAAGCCTTGCCGGCCTTGCCAACGGACTTGCAGTTACAGTTGCGAAAATAACGCCGTTCATAGTTACTCTGGCAAGCATGACAATCTATCAGGGTATAGGTCTTCTGATGTCTAAAGGCAGACAGGTTTTCTTCAAGAATCCAGATTTTCTGGTAATGGGTCGGGAGTACTTTCTGGGAATTCCACTCGTTGCCTGGATATGGCTCGGCATAGCTGTCATAGTCGCAATATTCCTTGGCAAGACCATCTTTGGAAGGTTCATCAGAGGTATCGGTGGAAACAAAGAGGCGGTGAGACTGGCAGGGATAAGCACAGTTTTTTATGAGACGATGGCCTACACTCTGTCTGGAGCTCTGGCCGGCGTTGCCGGTGTAATAATGACGTCAAGACTAACTCTGGGAACGAATGTGCTGGGACAGGGCTGGGAACTGATAGCTATCGCCTCCGTAATGGTCGGCGGAGGAAACTTCATTGGAGGAATAGGTTCGGTCGGTGGAACAGTCGTGGGAGTCATAATACTTGGACTCATAGGCAATATCATGAATCTTCTTGGGATTTCTATTTACTGGCAGCAGATAATCCGCGGACTGATAATACTACTTGCGGTCTTCAGCAGCAGTAGAAAACGATCGGGAGCCGCAGCTTAGGGTTTGCAGGTGAAATGATGATTGAGAAGAAGCTCGAAGGAAAAGTAGCTCTGATTACGGGCGCCGCACAGGGAATAGGTAAGGCGATAGCGGAGCGTTTCGTTTGCGAAGGAGCAAGTGTGATAATAGCCGATCTGCTTCACGAGAAAGCAGAAAAGGTTGCCAAAGAACTGTCGAAGAATCAAAGGACACTGGCCGTGAAGACAGACGTTTCTCTGTCCAGAGATGTTGAAAACCTCTTTTCAATAGTAAGAAGAGAATTCGGAAGACTAGATATACTCGTGAACAATGCCGGGATACTAATAAAGGGGCCATTTCTGGACATAACGGAGGAGATATGGGACAAAACGATGGCTGTAAACCTGAAAGGGCCCTTTCTTTGCAGCAAGTCGGCAGCGGAACTGATGAAAGGCACCGGGGGCGGTAGAATAATAAACATAACCTCTATCGACGGCGCCGTTGTCTATCACCACGGCCATCACGTTCCTTACGGCGTTTCGAAGGCAGGTCTGATAATGCTGACAAAGATTATGGCAGTCGAGCTGGCTCACTTCAACATTAACGTCAACGCCATCGCTCCCGGAGTAGTAAGAACGGAGATAGCGGCAGGCTCGATGAGCAATTCAGCTCACCTGGAAAAAGTCCTGGGTGAAATCCCTCTGGACAGACTCGCAGATCCCGAAGAGATAACCGGAGCGGCCGTGTTTCTTTCGGGCTCAGATTCTTCGTACATGACCGGATCGACGATTTTCGTCGACGGTGGTTGGACTACTCACTAACCGTTTCTGGAGGCGATCATATGTACATTGAGTTATCACACAGATTGGTAGAATCGCAGTGCATAGACGAGGTCTTGAACCTTCCGGGATTCAGTGTCGAGTGGAGATCTAGGTTCGGCGACGGCAGGAAGAAGTCCAATCAGACGAGCAGCGTAAAGATTTTTTCGCATCATGGAACTCATATTGATGTGCCTTCACATGTCCATTCCAATGGTCTGATGATAAACGATTTCGATGCGAGTGATTTCATACTGGAGAGACCGGTATTCATAGAGTGCCCAAAAGGCGACAAAGAGAAGATATGCTCTAAAGACCTTGAAAGCCATGCCCAGATACTGGAAGGCGCCGATAGTCTCTTTGTATATACGGGGTTCAGTGAGTATCGCGGCAACAGAAAGAGATACATCGAGAGTTCTCCCTCCTTCTCGCAGGAGAGTCTAGAATATCTTCTGGAGAGCTTTCCGGACATAAGGTGTCTCGGTATGGATATCTTCAGCATAGAGAATATCCCGGAGGGAAGAGTCCTTGAATGGCCCGTTCACAAATCCTTCCTGAAGCCCCACGAAAAGAGGTTTCTAATAGAAGACATGGATCTGAAACCACTTTCAGGAAGAAATCCAGAGATGGTTATTTCGATACCTTTGCTTCTCCCAAACGAGGGCTGCCCGGTGACTGTAGTTGCGCGGGTAGAAGATAATACAGTTCAAGAAAGGGGGAATTGAGTTGCCCTATCTTCAGATGAAAGAGATAACAAAGACCTTTCCCGGAGTGAAGGCTCTTGATAGAGTCAGTTTCGATCTTGAGCTCGGAGAAATACACACTCTTGTCGGAGAAAACGGCGCCGGAAAGAGTACGTTGATAAAAGTCCTTTCAGGCGCACATAAGAGAGATAGCGGTACTATCGAGATAAACGGAAGTAACGTCCACATATCTTCACCGCATGACGCAATTCACCATGGTATATACACTGTACAACAGCACTTCAGTCTCCAGCCGAACATGACCGTGGCGGAAAACATAAAGTTCGGAAACTACGGTAAGCCAAAGAGCATCTTGATAAACTGGAAGAATCTCTTTCGAGAGGCCGCCGCCTTTCTAAAAGAAATAGGCTTTGAAGACATAGATGTTTCAAAGAATGTCTGCGAATTGAGTGTTGCAGAGGGGCAGAAAATCGAGATCGCAAAGGCTCTTTATAGAAAGCCGAAAATTCTTATTATGGATGAACCTTCAGCTGTTCTGCCGAAGAATGATCTCGAGAGGCTTCATTCGATAATGCAGAGAATGAAGAAAGATATTGGAATAATCTATATATCTCACCACTTTGAAGAGATATTCAGTATCAGCGACAGGATATCGGTACTTAAAGACGGAAGAAACGTTGACACGATTCTGCCGTCAGAGATCGATAACGACGGCCTCGTAAGACTTATGGTCGGAAGAGAGATAGGAGACATGTATCCTTCCAGGCGCGAATCACAGACAGACGAAGTTGTTCTTAAGGTAAATGGCCTATCGACAAACAAGCTTCATGACCTGAGTTTCGAATTGAAAAAGGGAGAGATTCTCGGTATTGCCGGATTGATGGGAGCCGGCAGAACGGAACTGTGCGAAGCGATATTTGGGCTCAGCAATTGCTCCGGGACGATAAAGCTCAACGGCAAGAGCATAAACAACAGGAACCCCGCGAGGGCAATTTCGAATGGCTTCGGTTTCGTCACAGAGGACAGGCACGGAACGGGCCTTGTGCTGCCGATGTCAGTGAAGAATAACATCTCTCTGGCCGGTCATCGCAAGATCTGCAACCTCCGCTTCGTAAACACCAAGAAAGACAGGTCGGCTGCCAATGAGTATATAGAGAAACTGAAGATCGCAACACCCTCCATGACACAACTCGTGGAATACCTGAGCGGAGGCAACCAGCAGAAAGTTGTTCTTGCCAAATGGCTTTTCAACGGAGCTAAAGTGCTGCTGCTTGATGAACCTACACGGGGAATAGACGTTGGAACCAAGGCCGAAATCTATCGCCTGATGAAGCGCCTTACCGAAGACGGCATGTCAATAATCATGGTATCTTCCGAGTTGCCCGAAATAATCGGCATGAGTGATCGAATCATTGTCATGCACAAGGGAAGAATTACCGGAGAGCTAATGCCCGGTAAGACTTCAGAAGAAGAGATTCTCTCATACGCAGCGGGACTTAAAGATATCGTTTCCTGAGAGAAGAGTGGAGGCAAAAATGAGATATATACTCACGCACGACCTTGGAACTACAACCGATAAGGCCTGCATATTCGATGAGAACATGAATCTGGTTGCCAGCGAGCTGGAGAACTACAGAACCTACTATCCTCAGGATGGAAAGGCCTTTCAGCGTCCGGAAGACTGGTGGCAGACCCTGTGTAGAACAACATCGAGACTGCTGGACAAGACCGGGATTTCTCGTGAAGATATAGTTGCTATCGGTTGCAGCGGCCATTCCCCAAGCATGGTCCCTGTAGGAAGAGACGGCGAACTCCTGCTTGAGGAGATTCCCATATACTCTGATCTCAGCGCGAGAAGACAGGTCGAGGCCTTCATGTACGAACTGCCCTCAAGAGAGTTCTACAATCTGACCGGCGCCGGCCAGGTGCCTGAACAGTACTCACTCTTCAAAATAATGGCCTTCCGCGATGAAAGACCGGAGGAATTCGGAAAAACCGCGAAAGTTTTGAACACCGTTGACTACCTTGTCTATCGCATGACGGGAACAGCGAAGACGGATTACTCTCAGGCGTGCAACACCGGTGCGCTCGACATAAGAGAGAGAAAGTGGTGTGACAGAATACTTCGGGCCGCAGGAATACCCGAAGAGCTTATGCCCGAATTGACGGAAGCTTCATCCATCGCGGGCCTATTATCTGAGAGAGCTTCGATCGAAATCGGACTCCGTCAGGGAACTCCTGTAGTCATGGGAGGGGGTGACGTACCCTGTGCTGCAGCAGGAGCGGGTACCATCAAAGAGGGTGTCTCTTACATATGCCTTGGCTCGGCCGCATGGATGGGCTTTTTCTCCAGACTTCCTGTGCTTGATTATGATTCAAGGCTGGTCAACTACTGTCATATTGTTCCCGGCGGCTATGCACTGCAGTACCAGATGACCGGGGCCGGCATATGCTATCAGTGGCTCAGAGACGCAATATACAGATATAACAGGTCGGCTGAAAGTAACGAGACGAGCAAAAGCGAGTTTGAAGCAATGAACGAAGAAGCAATCTCCAGCGTAATCGGTGCCCGCAAGTTGATCTTCCTTCCGTTTATGCGTGGAATATGGGCAGGGGAGACAAACCCTGACGCCCGGGGTGTTCTCTTCGGCCTTAACCTGACAAACAACGTTGGAGACATCTATCGTGCCGCCATAGAGGGTATGGGATTTGGATTGAAAGAGATAATGGATTCCTTCTCCAGTCAGGGATACAGCTCAGATCAAGTGAGGGTTATCGGAGGTTGCGCAAAGTCGCCTTTGTGGAGGCAGATACTTGCCGACATATCTGGTAAGGAAGTTCTATGCCCGTCAGTCGTTCAGGAGGCGGGTTCGCTAGGCGTGGCTGTTGCTGCCGGAGTTGGAGCGGGTATTCTGGAAGGGTTTGAAGATCTGGACAGGATAATCTCGATAGAGAGCGTTGCGCTTCCGGACTGGAAGAACCACGAAAAATACAGAGAGTACTATGAGATCTTCCTTGAAGTCAAGAAAAACCTTTCAGGGGTATTTGAAAAACTCGCTTCAATTGGATAAAATGAGATATCTGTAAAGCTGGAAGAAGGTATATAAACTGTGAGAGAGTATCAGAACAAATCGCTTGAGAAAGCATTGAGTATTCTAGACTGTTTTTCGAGAGAACAGAGGGAATTGACAGCCTCGGAAATAGCCAGAACACTGGGACTGAACTTGAGCAGCATATACCCGCTGCTATCCACTCTGGAGAAGTTCAAGTACATAGTACGCAAAGAGAACGGCAAGTACGGCCTGGGAATCAACCTTATAATCAAAGGCAACCTCGTCCTCTCCGGACTGAACCTTATAGAGATTGCCAGGGTCCCCTTACATAATCTCGCACATGAATACAGAGGAAACGCTCATCTGGCTATTCTAAACAACTGGAAGGCTCTTATAGTAGATAGAAGTCTCGCTTCCGACAGGGTTTTTATAAACAGTATAATTGGCTTCGAGATTCCCCTTTACTGCACTTCTCTAGGACGAGCGCTTCTGGCATTTCTCGATCCCGAAGAAATAAACTCCTATCTGAGAAGTACCGAATTCAGGAAGTTCACACCCTCGACTCCTATCGATCCAGACTCAATCCTCAAAGAGCTTAACGAAACGAGATTGAGAGGCTATGTTATAAGCGACGAAGAATTCACTCCCGGTGAACTATGTTTCGCAGCCCCTATCTTCAACTCGCAGGGAAGAGTCGTCGCTTCGATGAATATCGCTCTGAACAAACTGAACAGGCTTCTGGATCACGAAGTCTATGCGCTCAAAGTCATACAGACTGCGAGAGAAATATCGGGATTCCTGGGTTATATGGGACCGACCGCGGGCTAAAGCGGGTTCTCTGACTGCAATCCCGGGACAGCTAGATCGAACATTATCTGGCGCCCCGGGATTTTTTTGCTAGAGTGAAAGGTCTTTTGTCATAAGGATACCGGCTCTTTTGAGGACTATCGGCCACATCAGCGCAGATCCGGCAATACTTATCACTGCGATTAAGAGAGTCATAAGTGAGCCGGAAAGAGAGTCTCTCAGAAGATAAGTAAGATACCCGAAGCCACCGACGAAACCGAAAACTATAGGTATCGAGAGAGCCACATTCACATTCTGTTTCATCGCCTTCTGAGGATTGTCCCACTTGAGAGAGGGCTTCACGACGTCAACAAACATCTGAAGGATATTCAAAAAAGTGACGCAGAGACTTCCGATTAGAAAGATAAGAACGCCTTCGAAGAAAGTTATCTTAAGTATGATTCCAAGAGCAATTGATGACGATAAGGGTCCAATCAGGCTCAATGTCTCCACGTGCATAAACTTGACCAGCATAATACTCGAGACACTAACCGGAAGTGCTTTCAACTCCTGTAGTAGCTTTCCTTCTCTGCTGAATATCGATGTCGCGAGTCCGTTGATTCCGCCGGCGAGCGTAGAGACCAGTATACCGACGGGCAGGAATATGCCCCGGTACTCTTCCATTGCCTGTATCAGTCGGCCCAGCTCATCGGTCTGCCCGGCCACCGCTGCTATTACAAGAAGTATTGGAAAGACGATTACGTTGCCAAATCCATTGAAAGCGAAGGCGGGAACCTTGAGAAAGTACCACCATTCTCGCCTGTACAGAGCAGAGAACGGTGTCCGCTGAATTCCGAGCAATTCTGCCATTTCGCCTTCCCTGAGCTTCGATCTCTTAGCGTAATTCTCCTGAAGACTTGAGTAGGTAGAGTAGTAAAACCTGTCGCCAAGAAACAGGAAGGCCATGAGCGCGGCTCCATGAAGCGCAACAAAGGCGAGCAACCAGAGGAAACCCTCGACAAACGGTCGCGTCAAAGCTCTCATAACGAGAATAGTAGGAGGATATACACCGGCAGTCTTGTTCAGAATTGCATCTCTGTCAGAGAAAATCCGCGCGAAGTCTTCCGGACTCATATTGGGATCTACCCTGCTCGTGAAGAAAATGAAGGCAAACGAAGCGATCAACACTCCAGCGCCAATAAAGTACACAATAGAGTCTCTGTATCGGTTGAATTTGAAGATACGCGAAAGAGGTAGAATTATGATAGCACTTATCAACAATGGCAAAACCTGACTCAGAAGAAAGGCCGCTATCATGAATAGCCAGTAAGCGATCCCGGCCCCGCTCCTTATTCCGTAGTAAATATACGGAGGCAATAAGACCACCAGAGATATGATCATTAGATCGAGAAGAACGACGAAGAACTTAGATAGAAGCACCTCTGTGGATTTCAGTGGCAGGGGAGTCAGGACCCTCATGTCATCTCCGAAGAAGAAAGTGCTGATCATGAGGAATATTCCGAACATAAGGCCAAAAATGTTCGCTATGATAAAGGGATTTGCCAGAAAGAGTTCAAGCATTCCGGCGGCCTCGTACTGGCCATACATAGTATCCATGAGCATTACGTAGAGCGGCCCCATAGTGATCAGCAGAAGCACAATGACTCCTACGATCAGCGCGGGCTCCCAAAGGCGCTCTCGTCGTTTGAAGTGATATACCGATCTGGGGAGATTATAGTGAGAATTAATCAGCGTCCAGGTAAGAGAAATCACCATTTTCAGTCTCACTACCGGTCACCTCCAGGAAGAGTTGTTCGAGGCTTCCCTGGCCTCTCAATGTTCTGAGTTCCTCAACCGTCCCGACGAACTCGAGCTTGCCCTTGTTTATTATCCCTATTCTGTCGCAGATTCTTTCGGCCACTTCCATAACGTGTGTCGAGAAAAAGACAGTGTTTCCGGTCTTCGCATGGTTTCTCATCATCTGTTTCAGAATGAATGCCGACTCGGGATCGAGACCGACAATGGGTTCGTCCAGTATCCAGAGATCAGGGTTATGTATGAGTGCCGCTATCAAGGAAAGCTTCTGTCGCATTCCGTGGGAGTATGTCGATATTGGGTCTTTCACCGCGTCGGCTAGCTTGAAGTTCCTTAGAAGTCTTGTCGCCCTGTCTATTCGCACTTCCGGCGGTAACTGGAAGACATCGGAGATAAGATTGAGATACTGAACACCCGTTATCTTCTCCATAACCAGCGGTTCGTCTGCAACATAGCCCATTTTCATCTTTGCCTTCACAGGTGAGGACACGATATCTATATTCTCTATGTTTATCGTTCCTTCCGTCGGTTTCAGAAGGCCCACAATCATCTTTATGGTAGTCGTCTTTCCGGCGCCATTCGGACCGAGAAATCCAAAAATCTCACCCTTTCTTACCGATAAACTCAGACCGTCAACGGCCTTCACACTACCACTATAAACCTTGGTCAGATTCTTGATCTCTATCATATAAACCTCCGTATCTCAAATAGAATTTCCGTTTTCGCTTCTTACCAGAATCTGGAAAAACTCTTCCAGATCGGGAACGGAAACTGTTGCGTTGTCAATAGCGTAGAATCTTTCGACTTCTTCGTCATTTTCGGTGATCAATGAAAGCCTGTTCATTTCCCTGCACAGAGCAAGATGTTTCTCTCCAAAGACTCCTCTTTGCGTATCCGGAGGCATGCGCACGATTCTATATTTCTCTTTCAGTCCATCGACAGTTCCTCCATAGCGGACAACTCCTCTAACCAGTATGAAGAACTCATCGGCAATTTTTTCCACCTCGGGTATCATATGAGATGTATACAGGACGGTCTTGCCAAGAATCACTTTCTCTCTTATGAACTCCAGAGTGTCCTCTCTCAGAATCGGATCCAGACCCCATGTGGGCTCATCGAAAATATACAGGTCGCTGTCTGTCGCGAGAGCGAGACTGACATAGAGGGCGGTTTTCATGCCGTTGGAGAAGGTTCTTATCTTCTTTCCAAAGGGAAGCCTGTAGTGACCGATGAACTCCCTCGCCTTCTTTTCATCGAAGCTCCCGGTTATTCTGGAGGTTAATCTGATCGCCCCGGCAATATCCATGTTTTCGTAAAAGCTCTTCTCTTCAGGAACGAAGGAAAGCATTCCCCTGACTTCATCCACTTTCTTCCCAAACAGCTCTATACTCCCCGAATAATCGATGAAACCGAGAATCGATTTCAGGACGGTGGTCTTTCCGGCTCCGTTTGGACCGAGGAGGGCATAGACCCGCTGGCTCTCTATTTCGAGATCGACTCCCCTTACCGCTTCGACACCCCCCGGGTAAGTCTTCACAAGGCTGTTGATCTTCAGGACTAGTTCTGGTCTTTCCATATCTCCTTGATCACCTCCAGGAGCTTCTCAAAAGGAATCCCTGACTTCTTGAGGCGAAGTATGGGCTCTCTAAGCTCACCTGAAAGATTATCGAACACAGAGTCTCTCACCTGTTCTTCATTACTTACTACTATATACCCCAAACCCTGTCTTGCCATAATGGTGCCTTCCATCTCGAGTTCTCTGTAAGCTCTGGCGACGGTGTTAGGATTTACCCTTATCTGAGAGGCAAGCTCTCTTATCGAGGGAAGAGTATCTTCTTCGTTCAGGTTTCCTTTCATAATCTCTTCCCTCACTCCTCTCTTGATCTGGTCATAGATAGGTGAGGGAGATCTCAAGTCGATATTAAGCCACACATTATCACCTTCGATTTAGTCTAGTATCTCATATCCGGGAAGATATGGAGGTGAAATGCCAGAACCGGACGAGAGAGGCCGGAAGAGCCGGAACCCTCTCCCGCCTCAGTCCTCTCCGGCAGACATATCTACTTCTGGTCTTTCACCCACTGCTCCAGAAGGTCTATTAGCTCTACAGCCACGTATCCCGGCCTATCATACTCTTCAATTCCCTTTATTGTGCCGTCTGTCTCGTTGAATATATGGTTCAAATTCGGTAGCAACTTCAGAGTGACGTTCTCCCTATCTCCCAGCCTCTGGGCAAATATGTCGAAATAGCCGGCAGGGCTCTGGAAGTCAAGCTCGGCGTTGACTATCAAAACGGGCAGCTCCGTGTTTTCCAGTACGGGCATACAGAAATATCTGTCGAGACTGTAGTAGTAAGAAGCCGTGAGACCCTGGCCGAGGTCGGTTTCAGCCGGTATCTTCTGTTCCAGAAGCTGAGTGTAGAACTCTACCGCCTGATCTTTCTGTTCCTGCGTCAGCTGATCGCCCATAAGGTCGAGAACCTGATCCATGCTTATCTGCGCCAGTTTGACAGGTGAGCCGGCAAGGACTATTACGCCGGAAACACCTGTTTCTTCGGCAATCCAGGGTGCTACCATTCCTCCCATCGAATGACCGGCAAGATAGATCCCGCTGAACTGAGGAATGCCTTTCATCTGGGCGATAACCGTGAGAGCGTCCTCAATATATTCGGCCTCCGCACTTGTTCCAATCTCGGCTACTCTGTCGGGATAAACCAAGTATCTCTTTGGATATCTAAGAGTGGCTATCCCTCTGGAAGCGAGACCGACGGCGATATCTCTGTAAGGTTTGTTGGGTCCCAGCGTGCCGTCAACATCGTGTGTTCCCGATCCCTGAAGGATTATAACGAGCGGATAGGAGTCCAAACCTTCAGGAACCATGAGCTTTGCGGGCAGATAGTACGGTTCACTTCCGACGGTTATATCCTGCTCGATGTAGCTCGACGAATCGGCGTAGTCTGGAAGAGGTCTATCCGAGTACGACGACGGGCGCACAAAGAATCCGGCGACCATGTTGCCGCTGTCGACTGTAACCGTGACATCGAAGACCCCGGCCTCGAATTTAGTAGTCATTACGTATGACATGAGCCCGTCGTTCTCGATCTTCTCAACGTTGAGTGTCTGTAGAGGATTGCCGATCTGCCCCTTGAGTTGTCCATGAAGGCTCTTCAGGACTTCGACCGTCTGTGCTTCTTTAAGCCTTTCGCTCTGCATTTCGTAGATCTCCTCGTACTTACCCGAGAAGAAGCCGTTCAAATACTGATTGACCAATGCGTCACCCTCCATGATTTCTACAGGTTGCTTCTCGGACTTGACATAGCTCGACTGTCTGACAAAGAAGCCTGCGACTTTTTCTTCGGAGTTTACCGTAACTATCAGATCGAATATTCCCGCCCTGAACTCAGTCGCCATAATGTAGGAGACCAGCTCGCCCTGAGTGACTTCCTGAGTATCAAGAATAGCCAGAGGCTTTCCGATCTGTGACAGAAGCTGGCCCTGAAGCTTCCTTATCGCCGAGAGAGGCTGAGCCTTCTTCATGGACGAATCCTGTAACTCGTAGACCTCTTCGTATCTTCCTTCGAACAATCCACTTACGTACTGGCTGGCAATCTCCACGGACGCGACGGCCAGAAAGGACAAGAGCAACAAAGCCGCTAAAACTGTTTTCTTAAGCATCTTTCTTTACCTCCAACTTTTGTCAATCATTACTGTTTGCCATGAAGCCTGCAGTTTATTGGAGCCGTATTTCTCCAGGTGAATCAATCACAGTTCTTTTCTTTCAAAGATTTTGTAGTCAACAGCCGTAAGCACCGCCGTAATCGCCACAAGCGCCCCGAGGTATATCCAGTCGATGTTTTCGCTCTGTGCGATATTTGAGGCCAGGATAAACGGGTACGGGTTCAGCCAAGATATCGCATCGATTATTCCGATTATTGGCAATCCGATGACTATCACTATGCCGAAGACCACGGGCCTCACCTGATCCCTGCTGCTGACAGATAAGAGAGTAAACAACGCATAGAAGAAGACCGCTCCGGCAGCTTGCTGGAGAAGAGCCTTTAGCGAATAAATAAAACCCGTTGAATAGCCTGCCAGATTCATGAAGAGAGGCCCCAGAAGAGACAGCAACGCCGTGACCGCCAGAACCGCGGCCATGCCCGTGAAATACTTCACTCTGAAGACGTCCTTTCTATTCTTTCTGGACAGCAGGAAATAGATGGTCTTCTTGTCGAATTCCTTCGCAAAGATAGGAAAGGCGATAAGCAACACTACAAAGGGCAGAAACTGACCAAAGTTCTTTCCCTGCCACTGACTTATAAGGTAGTAATCGTCGTCGTTCAGTCTCGTAAGGCTCGAAACGTCGCCGATAAGATTCTTCAGAAAGTCCGGAAGCTGCTCAAGCTGACCGGCCATCTCTTCCATCATCTGTGCTGCATAAGGCCTCATGACTACGGTCACCACAAGCGCCATTATAAGTACGGCAAAGATTATCAATACTCTGAGCTTCATCTCGTTCAGTTCTTTATAGAACATTCTTATTCCCCCTTACGAGAAGGCTGAAGAAGGATTCAAGATCTACCGTCTCCTCTTTGGCGCCTTCGATTCTCTTTATCTCTTCTACTTTTTCTCTTTCTTCCGTCATGACTTTTAGAGACTGAGCTTCCCTAACGATAGCGAGAAGACCGTCTCTGTCGATCTTTGCTTCGATTGGCAGTGAGAAGAGGGCGAATCTGTCATCCAGCCCCTTCAACTCTCCGGTGAAGAGCACCTCTCCCTTATACATTATTGAAAACACGTCGGCTATCTTCTCAACCTCGGGTATTATATGAGAAGTGTACAGGACGGTCTTTCCCCGGTCGGAAAGCCCCCTTATCATCTCGAGCACCTCGTCTCTTCTCAGCGGATCGAGTCCCCAGGTGGGTTCATCGAATATGAAGATCTCTGCGTCCTGAGCCAGAGCGACCGAGAGATACACAGATGTTCTCATGCCGTGAGAGAAACTAGATATCTTCTTTCTGAGCGGAAGATCGAAGTTATTCAGTAAATCGATAGCCCTAGAAGCTTCGAAGCTGTCCAGCATCATTGAGCACATCCTGACCGCCTTTTCCGGAGTGAGACTGTCATAGAAGCTCTTGTCCTCCGGAACAAACGATATTCTGCTCCGCACTTCGTCTATACCCTTACCAAGAACGCTTATCCTGCCCTGGTACTGGACCAGTCCGAGAATTGACTTGAGCGTTGTTGTCTTTCCCGCTCCGTTGGGTCCCAGAAGAGCGTTGACTTTTCCCGGTACAATATTCAGATCGATTCCCTTAACCGCCTCGAAATTTCCGTAACTCTTTCTCAGTTTGCCCACTTCAATCGTCTTTTCAGACACTCAGACCACTCCCTTTTCATCTATCACAACTGTACTATATCAAATAGTACAGTTAGTTGTCAAGGGGGACATCCTCTTTTTTTGAAACTCCCGCTTTTTCTTCCAAAAAAACCATTCCACATGCAAAAAACACACTCACTTTTTCGCCAGATTTTGACCATTGAGCTGTGATCCTTTATCAATTAGGCTTACGAGGGTTTTCCTGATTCAGAAAATTGTGAAGTGTTCCCATGAACTTCGGAGTAAATGTACCCATACGATCGGAAAAACGAACTTATACTCTTATTGGAAAGCTAGAAGAGGTCACCTGAGAGGTTCTGTTTAAGATATATGACCCCCGACCCGTTTAGACCGAGAGAGGGGGGTGACCATCCCCCCCTTTCATTTTTCAGAGACAGTTCGAATCCCCACTGTCGAAGAGAGGTGAGAACATGAGAAGAGTCGTCATTACTGCAGATTCCTGTTTCCCAAGAAGAAGAGATTGCGCCTTTGCTCTAATAGACGTCACCGATGGCAACAACCCAGAGATAGTCAGCAGGACTTCAGTGCCAGATCACTGCTGCGCTTTTGCCGCCAGCGATCACAGACTTTACTGTGCACCTCCGGGTAGTTTCATGGTCTTCGACATTTCAAACCCGTTCAATCCAATACTTGAATCGCGGCTTAAGGCGAGCCATGGTTGCAAGATAGTTGTCTCTGAAAGTGAAAAGAGAGTCTATCTAGCAGACTGGAACAACGGAGTCCTGATAATTGATATAGGCGACTCTAAAAATCCAAGCATTATCGGAAGGATGAGTTGCGATGGAGAGAATCAGTTCGAAGGAGAAATCCATCCTTATGGAGTCTCGGGACTCGCAGTAAAAGACAGGTTTCTCTTTGCTTCCACAATGGACTATGATATGCGCCAGAACCGTGAGGCTCTATATGTCTACAATATTGAACAACCGAGGAACCCGAAATGGATTGCGCGCATTGGAACTTCTCCATGTCGTGGCCACGGCATTGTACTGAAGAGAAATTTCGCAATCGTAGTAGGTTTGAGACACACTATGGTGATCGATATATCGAGACCGGACGAACCGACAATAATATCCATAATCGACACACCCGAAAGATTCGGAATGAATCCCTGGATGTCTGGAAATTATGTATATGTACCAGAGACTGCGTATGAGCCAAACCGAAGAATGGCCGGATTCAGGATCCTCGATGTATCGAATCCACTGCACATCCAGTACCTGAGTGAGATATTGATTCCCGCGAAGACTGCTTCAAACGTTAAAGTCGTCGATAACGTCGCCTATCTCGCCTGTCAGGGTGGACTTGCAATGATAGACGTCTCAAACCCTCAGAGCCCCTATCTAATGAACTTGTTCAGTCCGGGTGGCTCAGAGAGAATAGGCGAAGGTATAGAAGTAGTTGACTACGCAGACGAGGTCTTCGCACATTAAGTTCCTAGAGGACCAAAGGGCACAGAAGTTCGAATCGACTCGATTAAAGGAGGTATCTGGTATGAAAAGGGTAGCAGGAATACTTATTGTAACGATCTTACTGTCTGTCTTCACGGTTATGGCCAACGAAACTGTCAGCACGTTTTTTGAGGGCACATCTGAACTAAGGACTGCCAAAGCGCCAACGTTTGTCGGGAACTACGACTCGGAAGTCACCGCTGTCTATATACTTGTCTCAAACGAAATGATACCGGTAGAACTGCAGAGCGAATGTCTGAACATTCACTGTTGCGCCGCAAGAAACGCCCTCTGGAAGGAGATATGCAAGACAGCGATGTCAAGAGGCTGTGTTATCAAGGACGGAGACAAGGTCATAGTCTTCTACAGAGACTTTGGTGTAGAGAAAGTGGCTATTGTTCAGGCAAGTGAAAGGGCATTTGCTAATGATGAATTTGGAATGACAATCGAAGCCTAGGAAATCGAGGAAGAACGACTCGAAAGAACAAGAGAAAGTCGTAAGAAGAGAACTTGAATAATCCCTTCCGAAACAGAGGTGTGGATATTGGGCTCGCTCAGGCGGGCCACTTTTTTTGTGGTTTTTGTCAAACTCTCTGAACGAAGGAAAGTTAATGTCTTCTCAAGATTATCGGTCTTGTGCAGAGCATACCGGTGGTATCATTATTGTTGAAGAGATACTTCCTTCGCGATACTGAGTACTGACAACAAGATTGTGGAGATTGTCGAAAAAGGCAGCTGTGTAGAAACCCGAACGGCTTTTTGAGTCTGTGTTCTCCTCGGGTAATCCAGAAAAATGATCCGGACTGTTCTGCGAATTCAGGCTGGAGCATCACGTTTCTTTAACGGCAGCGGTTCTAGCCAGGATTGTGAGGCAAGTTTTGGAAAGAGCTGTTTACTACTTCACCGGAACGGGCAACTCTCTTGTTGTTGCCAGAGATATTGCGGATAGAATCGGGGCATCTCTCTTTCCGATAGCTTCATTCAAAGATGAGAAAGACATTTCCGTTGAAGCGGAGAGCATAGGAATAGTCTTTCCCGTTTACTTCATGGGGTTGCCGAATATCGTGAAGAGTTTCTGTAGCAAATTGGGAGGCATCGGCGACAAATACATCTTCGCTGTATGTACTTATGGCGGTGGAAAGGGCGATTCGATAAAGGAACTGAGGAGTGTCCTCTCTTCCGCCGGGGGAAGACTCTCGGCAGTTATTGGAGTTCACATGCCCCAGAATTCATTCAAGAAGCCCGGTGAGAATTCCACCAGAGTACTGAAGAAATGGAAGGCGTTATCGCTGGACATCGCTGACAGGATCTCGCAAAAGAAGGAGTTCTATTTCGTATCGAACAGGCTTATAGATCTTGTACAGATTCCGTTAACACCCTTGCTGAGACCCGCTTATATGAAGTATATGATTGAAGAGACCGGAGGCTCGAAGGAGCAGTCGAGAGAAGAGCTGATCGGAAGAATAGATATGGTTTTTGAGACAAACCAGTCTTGCAATGGCTGCGGTAGTTGTGCAAGAGTCTGCCCGGTAGACAATATCGAGATGATTTCCGGAAGGCCGGTCTGGCTGCATAAATGTGAAAAATGTCATGCCTGCCTTAACTGGTGCCCGAATAGAGCGATATACGACAGGACTGGCAGAGAGCAATTCTTTTACAGGAATCCGCAAGTCACATTTGACGATATGCTGAAGCAGAAACAGAGGAACATGATCCAAAGGAACAATAATCAAACTGCCATGTGAAGAACTTGCTATCGAATATGGGAAGTACCATCAAACTAGTAGCAGAATGAGTCAATATAATGATAGACACTCTCCAATACTTGACAAGTCAATCAGTCTTTCAGAAGAAACTCCGTTGTGGTCATTTGTAGTAGCCTAGAACACTCTTTACTCGTTTGTTTCATTGCACATTGCTCAGTCATTGAGCTTTTCGGGAGGTGCGCCATGAAGAGAGTTCTCGCAGTAAGCGAATACAATGATCCCAGAAAGACCAGACACAGGCTGCATTTAGTAGATGCCGACGATCCTTTTCGGCTGTCTCTGCTTTCTGTTCTCGAAACTCCTGACGTTGTCCATTCCTTAAGAAATCGAGATGGACTTCTATACTGCTCAATGCCTAAAGGCTTTTCAATATACGACGTTTCAAGCCTTGAAGCTGTAAAAGAGCTTTCCCATCTTGATCTGTACGGGGGCATCAGTATGGAGCTGTCCTCTGATGGAAATTACGCTTATCTGACTTCCTGGAAGAGGGGAATATAACCATTGTCGATGTCCATGACCCCTGCAATCCATTCGTTGCCGGGCTGGCACCGTGCAACTACGAGGTTCTTCCCGACGACAAGACACCTTTTGGGCCTTACGGAGTCGCCGGACTCTCTCTTCGCGGCAATTATCTGTTCTGCGTCACCTGCGACTATACAGACGATAAGCACAGAGAAGTTCTAATAACCTATGATGTTTCTGATCCATCGAATCCGAGTCAGGCGAGCATGATCAGCACCGCGCCCTGGCGAAGCCACGGAATGGTCGCTCAAGGAAACCTTGCTTATGCCTCGGGTTTTGAGAGCATACTTGTTTTCGACATCTCAGAGCCGCTCGATCCCGTTCTTATCAACAGACATGAACTCAAGGCTAGAATGTGCTGTAATGCAGCGATTCGGGAGAATCTGCTGTTCAGTGCGGGGTCAGATTACGCTCCTGAAGGGTCGGCCGGGATACTGTCGGTTTTTGACATCACTAACCCACTTCATATAAGGAAGATTGGAGAAACGCCGACAATCGGTCGTACCAGCTGGAATCTGGCAGTGGTAGATGATTTTGTCTATGTTGTGAGCGACAATACCATTTCAGCTGTAGAAATCGCTAACCCCGAAAGACCTACCGTTAGAGGTCTTTGCGGGCCATCAGGAGCGTCCATGGTCTATGAATCAATTGAAGTTATAGGCTCTTCTGTTTGGGATATGAAAGGTGGGAGAGAATATGAATAATCTCGCGATTTCAATGGATTCTGATCCCGAGGAAAGAGAAGACAGCGCATTCATGATTGTTGACATTACGCCTGATCGAAAGCCGGTACTCGTCAGTAGAAAACCGTGTCGAAGCTTCTACAGAGACTTCGGCAAGATCGGAAAGAATCTTGTCTGTTCGGGCAATTCGGGACTGGATATATACGAAATAGAGAAAACAGCCGAAATAACTCTCCTGTCAGAGTTCAAGGGCTACGGTGGAAAGAAGATAGTGTCGGCCTCCAGTCGTGATCTGGTGTTTATTATGAACGAAGTGCAGGGCGTCGGGATAATAGATGTCGCAGATCCGAGAAGTCCCGGGCTACTCAGCTCCATCTGCCCGGCGAATCTGTCGGGAGAACTGGTACTATCGGATGTCATACTATCTGGAAACTCTCTTCTTTTGCTAATCAATGATCTAAGCATATCCGGTGACAGAGAATGCATTCTGATTTACGACATTTCGGTGCCCGACAAACCTCAGTTGAGAAAAGAGGTAGGTACTGCTCCGTGCAAGGGCTATGTTTTCGCAAGCAGAGGAGACGCATTGTATATAGCTGGATTCAACAGCTTCATGGTCAAGAACATGATAAGTCTTGAAGAGAGCGGAGAGTCTGTACTCAAGAAGAGGGATAGGATGATAGGGGTCGCATTCCTCGTTGATGGAGACTCCGCGTATCTTGTCGAGCATGAATGGGCTCTAAGGTGGGACACGGCCTTCTTGAATATCGTTGATCTAAGGCGGCCTGAAGAGCCGGAATTCCAAGGAAAGACGCTTCTGGCCATCAACTTTCTGTCAGACAATCAAGACATCTCGATGAGGAAGATCGGGGAGAGACTAGTCCTCGTTTCGAGTTTCGGATTGAGAGTCATCGACGTGAGCGATCCTTTCGATCCGTGTATTACCGATTTGTTCCGTCCCTCAAATAGATTCCGAATCACTTCCGGACTGGAGATACTCACGGTTGATTGAGCTTATTAGATATCATATACGTGTATTCCCGAGTTCCATTTGCCTTCAGGAGCGTTACGGGCGGCGAGCAATCTCGGCGATTCCGGTCTGCCGATATCTACAATCGCCACGCCCGAGTCACAGACGACATAGGCTATCTCATTGTCGATCGTTATGCTGTCCCCGAAGAAACTCAACGGCAAGACAATTTCTCCAATGAGTCGAGGGTGCAGAGGGTTAGAGATATCTATTACGTCAAGAATTCCGTTGTGTTCGACGGAGCTGTGAATAACACCAACTGCAAAGAGAAAGTCATCTGCTAGCTTCGCGCTCACTAAAAAGTGATTTCCAGTCTTCAGCTCTCCAACAATCATGGGGTCTTCAGGAATAGAGATGTCGAATGATAGAACCCCATGTGCGCCGACGGCGAAGACATAGTTGCCTTTCGAATCCATCCCGTGCGCTCTGAAGTCCGGAGTCGGAATTTTCGTGACTTTCTTTGGATTTGAAGGATCTGAAACATCGTACACGTACAAAGCTCCCAGGTTTCTCGACGTGACGTAATCCATGGTAGCTCCAAACAGGAAATTGCCTCTGAGACAAAGGCCGCTTGACATACCATATGGTCCATCATTTCCAACGGGATGAAGATCGACGCAGTCACAATCGGCGCTTCCCAGTGGAATCGGGTCGTCTCTTTTTGAGACATCCAGGATTGCAATTCCCCGCCTCCAGTTAGATAGGTAGAGCAGCTCCTTCATTTTATCAAAAAGAATGTATCCTCCACCATATCCTTCTATTCTTTTCAGCATTCTTATGTTCTCGATATCTGCGATGTCGAAGACCTCGAAGAACTCTCTTTCAAGGCAATAGAGTCTTCCCGAATCGACTAGGAAGGCCATGCAGTTTCCTGCGGCTTTAACCCTGGCGTTTACGGATATCTTCACCGGGTCGGAGACATCTGCCAAAATGAATGACTCAACTTTGACAGCAAGAAATCTGAAAACAGCTAAACAAGGGGAAAAATGAAAAGAAAAACAGACGTACCACCACAGTGGTCTGTTATGCAATCTCTTTGAGTAGATCCGGCGGTCTTATCTTGAGTGCTTTGAAAGCGTCGTAAGCATTGCCCATCATTTCAGTCCTTGCAAGAAAGCGTTTGCCTTCTACCCTTAGCTCAACTGCTCTTATCTCTGTCAAGTCATCGAGTATTTCTGAGTAAGAGAGAGTACTTCCGATTTCTTTCAGTTTTCTGCATAAGGCAGTCTCCATTACAAGCGCAAGGAAACAGATCATTATGTGTCCCTTCACCCTCGCGTCTGTGTAATGGTATATGGGGCGAAGATCGAGTCCGCTCTTCAGTTCCCTGAAGGCCCTCTCTACTTTCCACAGTAACTTGTATGATTGAGCAACCTCTCTATTGGTTAGTTTTGTGTTCGTTCTCAGTACGTATTTGCCATCATATTTGACTTCTGAGGCCATCTTTTCCTGATCTATCTTCACATCTGTTTTCTGCATACTCAGATATCTTCTGTATCCTCTGTTTCCCACAAGACTCTTTGGTCCCTCTTTAA
>Ga0334887_1001355_pt1 | contig 32138 bp, 34 predicted proteins | sample GraSluR1_MG_10_FD_207217 | JGI IMG/M metagenome (GOLD analysis project Ga0334887, IMG submission 207217) | Sludge microbial communities from methane-producing bioreactor in Wageningen University, Netherlands - Granular Sludge_18_07-R1 | ecosystem: Engineered > Bioreactor > Anaerobic >...
GTTTTTTGTGTGTAAGTCTTTGATGCTCTTGATGCAGGATAGGAAATTGTATAATCTCTGAATGGAGAGAATGCAACACCATCAATTCTCAAGATAGCTTCTTCATCTAAATGATTGTTGCTAACATATGTGTCATTTCCATCTGTCCAAGGATTTGCATATTCCCATCTTTCATCGCCATCTTCAAAATCGAACATATCTTCTGTTTGATTGTCAACTCTGTTAGTTAAATAGTTGTCTAAATAATCGTGGATATTTGCTTCAAATTCATACGCTCCTGACAAGCCTGGGGCTGTAAATTTCAATGTTACCCATTTGTCAATTACGTCGCACTCACCGCCGACTGCTTCGCCTTCGCCTGCTGCAGCACATGTTCCGCCAGAGACTGTTGGTGTATAAGTCTTGGTTTGATATGTTGCGCTTGCGATTCTTGCTGCGATTCTTGCAGCTGCTACGCCGTCAGATGCTGCTGCATTTGTACCAACAACAACACTTACTCTTGGTGCTCCTGTATCATCTACTAATGGAGTAGTACCAAAAGTCAATGCTGCCATAGCTACGCCAGATACTGCTAACAATGCAGCGCCGGCAACAGCAGCGATTTTTTTTACATTCATGCTTTTCACATACATCACCTCAAATCTTTGCCCCCTATGAAGCATAATAGGCTAAAGGGGGGCTCTTCTTTTATATTCAAACAGATGATTAAATCCGTTTGTTAATGGGACTTCTTGCGTAAGATTTATAAACTTTTCCAAGTTTGTTAAACTTTTGTTTATAAATAAAAGTTTAAATTTCGTCAATTCCATATATACTGTTTTGAATTGTTTGAAGTATGCCATAATACCCCAGTTATTACAATTAATAGTATTATTTATAATTTGATTCACCATATAACATCTTTCCTTCAGCTTACGATTTCAGCATATCCCTTACACATTAGATATAATCCATAACAAATAGGAAGCTCTGCTTCCCCCATATTTAATTCATCATAGTTAGTTCCTTTTATATTAAATACAGGAACCTTTTTAAGTATATTTACTTTAACGTTTTCGCTGTCAGTGAACGCTACTGCGTGTATTAACGGATCGAACTTGTCAATAAACTTATAATCAAACTCCTTAGCACACAAAGAACTGCCACTGTGAATGGTGTCAGGAATTCGTAAAACCTTGGTTGTGTCAATTGTAACATTGACATCAGTTGGCTCGCCAACCATGACTGCACTATAATTAACAAGATCTTTCCAAACCTCTTCTTTTTTAGCAACCTTTACTTTGTCCCAATGACCTTCTTCAACACCCTGTTTAAATTTTTCAAGCTTTGGTTTTGACCTTAATTCCTTGGGCAGTATATCTGATTTGTGATCCTGCTTCATTAAAATACGAGCTATTCTTCCTGCCCATCCAAAATCATCAGGCCGAGGACCTTTAGAAATTATTGTTATTGGACGGCCCAACTCATGGATTTGTTTTTGTTGGATTTCAAAGAAATTTTCAAATTTCAATCCTCTGCCTGCTATATAATCAACAATCTCACGTCGTTCCTTAGAAGAAAGATTTTTAACCGAATTGTCATAAACTCTTATGTGGTATCCTCGGTTTCCAGAAAAGTTTATTGAAATATTATCTTTGTTGAATCCAAAATCAGGTATTAGAAAGTCATCTACCAATTTCAATGCGATTTCTTTAACCTTTTCAAAAGCAAGCGGATGCATTAAGCTATGATATTCTTTGTACTGGTTTTTTGGATCCCATTCTTCAGGATGGAGATCCAAATCAAAAACCAGATCTGCACCCTGCCAAACCTTGCTGGCCATAGGTCTTGCGTCCGGTTTGTCATAATATGCAGATGATGCAGAAACATAAAACGGAACTGTGTTCCTTAAAAAATCATTGAATTCTTGATTGTTTTTAAACCCTAGATGTCTTACTGCTATTTTCTGCTCTAAAGTTCCATATCCTACTTCTCTGGCACCAATATCTCGAGGATTAACACTAACTGAATCATAATATTGTTTTATCATATGCTTTAAATATTGCTGTGATTTTTCATTCATTTTTTCTTACCCCTATAACTCACAGGAGATTTAATTCTGCAATCGGCAACGCATATCCCTTGGGATTTTAAAGATTCACAAGATGGAACTGAATAATTTTTTTCTATCATGTAATTAATATGATAAGTAGTAAGCTTTGGCTCAAAATTAGGAGTGCGAGAGAATAGAGATATGAGTGCATCTTCAGACCATCCTGCTTTGTTTAAATAAACAGCTATGGTCCATCTTGCCATATGTGGAACATTCTCTCCTTTATTTAGTTTATCTATTATCTCCTGCATGCACGGAGCCATATCAGTTATTTTTGAAACTTTGAATTCTGATTTCATAGGTATGCTCGCCATAACAGTTTCAGCTGCTTTTTTTGCTTTATCGTTTTTGATTTTTGGAAGCGTTTCAATAAAAGTTCTTTCAAGATGTTTTTGAATAACATCCCAAATATCTTGTTCAGATAAATAAACAACACCTTGCTGCACAGGTTTGTTTACAAGTTTGTGATCATAGGGCAAATCTGCGAGATAATCCGCAACTGCCATTTTATTGTCTTTTATTTTGAGATTTAAAAGCTGTATTGCTTTTTCTACGTCGCTTTCTTGTTTAAGTGTTGAAACCCACAATTTGGAAAAAGTTCGAGATATCCTATTAGAGAAACTGTAATTCATTTGGGAGGTTATAAGCCTTATGACAGGGTAAAGAATAAGATCTTCTCTTGCCTGAATGTCTGATATATATTTTATAGTTGAAGGCTCTCGCATTAATAAATAAATTAATTTTTCCTGTGCTTTGTGAAGGAGCTCGTCTGAAAATTGAGGATTGATCTCTTTTATAGTATTTTTAGCCTCATCAGTATAAGGATGTTTTGCCAACCATTCAAAATCCATAAAGTATTGTTAATAAGGGATACTTTAAAATATTTATTATTGTATAAAAAAGGAGATTCAATGGAAAACTATTGTATAAAAAAGGAGATTCAATGGAAAACTTAACAAAAGATTTAACTATACTCTCAATTTTGATTTTGTTTTTTATATGTTCATCTCAATTTTTAACATCTGAAGAATTGCTTGCTCCCTTTTTAATTTTGGCAGTAGTTTTCTTTTGTTTGAAAGTTGATCCAAGATTTTTTGGAGTTTTAGCAATTGTATTGTTGGTGTTTTCTGCATTTAATCTGGCTTTGGTAGAAGATAAAGAATTTTCAAATTATCTGGCAATCGGCGCATATTATTCTCTGTGCGCTACAGTTGTGATGTTGCTGGCAAATGAAGTATTGAAAAGGAAAAACAGTTTGGAATTGGAAGAGATGATCCCTAAGCTTGATTTGAAACCAGAAAGAGAAACTAAATCTAAAAAAACAACCCATCCTCTCCAAATAGAAAATATGAAAACCAGGATTTTAAAATCAAAAAATTATGAACTTCTTAAGAAAATAAGCAATGAATATTTGGTCCCTTTGATAATCATAACAGGAATTTTGGGTTTGGGCTTTGCTTATTTTTATACCCTTAATCTGAAAAACCCTTATATTTACCCGGGAGCTGCCATAAAAATACTTTTTATTTTACTGCCTTTCATATGTGTAACCGGTGTTTTGTTCTCTGTTAGAATTTTTGAGTTGATTTCAAAGTCACTCAATAAAAAAATGTGGTCCAATGTATTTATTTTTTCGATATTAAGTCTTTTAGGGAATGTGTTCGTTTATTTTTATCATTTGATGGCTGCGAGAGAACTTTCGCCAACAGATTATGGTATATTGAATGCAGTTATGTTTGTTTTTATGCTCATTATGATGCTTTCTTCATCAATGGGGAAACTAGTTACTAAAGTGATTAGTGAGTTTCATGCTAAAAACCAAAAACAGCATATGAAACAAGTGTTGGTCTTGTTGTCTATTGTTAAAATAATTGTTGCTTTGTTTTTTGCAGTTATTTTGATTTTGGGGAAACAGTATATTCTTGATTATTTGCATATCGAATCTGATATAATAATTTGGTTTTTGGCAGCTGCCACAATATTTTCTGCTCTTTTAAACATACTGTCAACATACCTGCAAGGTGTTAAGTCATTTGTAAAAGCAGGGATTGGAACCTTTTTCAGTACAGGGGGAAGATTCTTGTTTTTGATTTTAACACTTTATTTTGTAACTGCCACTATAGAAAATGTTTTTATATCGACTGTGCTTGCCTTAATATCTGGAATGGTTATACTAGGAGTTATATCCTTTAAAGAAATAAAAGAGATTTTGAGTGTGAAGATTGAAAAGAAATTAGATATTGATTATAAAAAATACTTTGCTTCTTTTGTTTCTATTTTGATGCTTGCTTTTGGAAGTTATTTGCTTTTTGGACCAGAGGTAACTATTCTGACACATAGATTTGTTGGTGAGGAAATGGGGTTCTATTCAGTTGCTTCCAATCTTTCCAGGATTATAATTTACATTCTCTTGCCCGTAACTGCAGTTTTCTTTTCTTATTTCGCAAGCCAAAAAGATAAAGATGATTTAAATTTAATTAAAAAATCTCTTTTAGCCATAGGTGGTTTTGGGTTTTTGATGTTTTTAGGATACGCACTTTTCCCAGAATTAATTATCTCAATTATGTTCACAACAAAATATCTTGAAGCTCAAACTTATTTGCTTTTCTTGAGTGCCGCTGCAGTCATATACACACTAAATATATTATTGGTTAATTATCTGATAACTAGAAACAATGTAATTGGGAGCTTCATTTTGGTTTTGAGCGGTGTTGGTTTAATGATTGAAATGAACTTTGTAACAGATATATATATGGGCAGTTTTTTTGTTTTGTTGAATAATATACTTTGTTTGATTGCTATTAGTGCGGTTGTGATAATAGAAATAATGAAAAAACAATTACCCTAATTCAGTGGAGAACAATACTTTTCTGCAGGTGCAATAATTCCCCAAATGGCAAACGGCAAGTTTAGAAGCAACAAAATCAATGTTTACCTCTTGGTTTTCTATTTTCGATATTCCTAGAGTTATATGCAGGTATAACTACTGAAACTTTGATCTTTTCATCTCCCACGCCAGTATAAACACTGTTAATGCTTAAAAATGTTGTGAATGAATATACTCAAAATAAAAAGGTGATTTATATGTCTTCAAAGAAATATTATTTTACTTCAGAATCTGTAACCGAAGGTCATCCTGACAAAGTGTGTGATCAAATCTCAGACGCCATTTTAGATGAGCTTTTAAAACAAGATCCAAAAACAAGATGCGCTGTTGAAACAGCAGTAACAACAGGCTTGGTAGTTGTTATGGGAGAAATAACAACTAAAGGATATGCAGAATTTCAACAAATCGCAAGAAACACGATAAAAGAAATAGGTTATACAAAACCCGAATATCTTTTTGATTATCAATCATGTGGGGTTTTATCCTCTATTCATGAACAGTCTCCAGATATTTCAGAAATGGTTACTGAAGAGGGAGAGCATGAACAGGGTGCAGGAGACCAAGGAATTATGTTTGGGTTTGCAACAAATGAAACTCCCGAATTAATGCCATTGCCAATTGTTTTGGCACACAAACTTGCAATGAAATTAACAGAAGTCAGAAAAAACAATACATTGAAATATTTAAGACCAGATGGAAAAACACAGGTAACAATAGAATATGAAGGTGCGAAACCATTAAGGTGCCACACTGTTGTGGTTGGTGCACAGCACGATCCAGATGTTTCAGCTGAAAAAATTAGAAACGATATAATAGAACATGTTGTAAAACCAATCTGCGGAAAATGGTTTGATGAAAAAACATTAGTTTATGTGAATGGGACTGGAAAATTTGTTTTGGGCGGACCTGCAGCAGATTCTGGAGTAACTGGAAGAAAAATCATAGTTGATACTTACGGAGGAAGAGGACATCATGGAGGGGGCGCATTCTCTGGAAAAGATCCTTCAAAAGTTGACCGTTCAGGATCATATATGGCGAGATATGTTGCAAAAAATATTGTTGCAGCAGGTTTAGCAGAACAGTGTGAAGTTCAAATTTCCTACGTTATAGGTGTAGCAAAACCATTATCTGTTTTTGTTGATACAAGAGAAACAAACAAAATACCTGTTGAAAAGATTGAGGAATTGATTGAAAAAAACTTTTCTTTCAAGCCAAAAGACATAATAAAAAAACTAGATCTTTTAAGACCCATTTACAGAAAGACTTCTTCATATGGCCATTTCGGAAGAAATGATGCTGATTTCACATGGGAAAACACAGATATGGCAGAGGAATTGAAAAAACAAGCAGGAATATAAATTAGGAATATTCCCTTTTTTTATTTTTATGAATAGTATTTCCAAATCTACCCCTCTCCCACAAACTTAAGTTATTTTTAACTTTGGAAGGGTTTAAACGTATTATTTTATTTTCCTGCATTCTAGATAAAATCTTTTTTCTTCTGCTTCGCCCATTGAAAATGTTTTTCTTGGAAGTGCACCATCTAATATGACCGTTTTAAATAAATCGGATTTTTTCATTGAAGGTAAATAAAATCCACAATTTCCTTGTTTTGCGCCAAGATCACAAGTGGGTTTTGAACCATGCACATAATCAATCTTTTCAGCATGTTCTTTTACAAACTTGTCTAAGAATTCCTGAAGTGTTCCAACTGCTAAATTATTCGCAGGGTTTGTTATTTTTATCATTCCAAATTCTCCTGATTCTATAAACCCAATCAAATGATCTGCAGAGCCTTTTTCAACCATTTGAATCATATGTTCTTTTGAACATTTTTCATAATGAAAATCATCTCCAAAATATTCTTTCATTTCCTCTAAAATAGGTTTTTGGATATTGAAAACAACTCTATGGATTGGCTCAAATTCCAGTGCTTCGTCATGAACATTAACCAGTTCAACTAACGCATACCTCTCCAAACCATCGGTTTTTCCTTGTTTTTTAGCTTCTTCCCATATTGCCTTGGCAGTAGCTAAAGAATGATTGCCATCTCCCATTGCAAAAAGAAGAACCTCAACTGATTTTTCAAGTGAGTATTTTTCTGTGAAGGTTCCTTTGTCAGCTAGTGAAAATAATGCATCAATTATCTGTTCGCCATCAACAGCATAACCTTTCAAATCTCCGCCACCCATCATCAATTCAAAATCATAGATCTTTTCCTTTTTTTTATCAGATAGGGGTTCGATAACTGTTCTTTCAGGATCATCTATCAAGACCATGATGTGTGGAAGTTCTAAAGGCGCATCTTTTCTCACTTCAATTCTTGGCGGAAGTCTTTCCAAAACAGTTCCTTCTGTTGCTCTAATTAAACTTTGGCTTCCTTTGTTGTAATCATATCTTTCCAAATCAATACAAACCATCAATCCTTTTCTTGTTTTTCCATTAACAGTTCTTTCCAAATAAACAAAACCTTGCTTTTCTTCAAGAACATTTTCCAAGTAATTTTTCATGTTTTTGTTTATGTTTTCGATTCTTTCCTGTTTTTTATTTTCGTTTTCTTCAAGATAAACTTCAGGATATATTATATTAAATGTTGAAGGCAAATCGCCCACAAAATCTTTAACCTTTTCCCAATATTCTGGCTCAGATGTGTATTGATCGCATGCAACAACAGACCATTTTTTCAAATCAATTTCTTTTTTTGGCAAAAGAATTTTTGGTATCCTTACACCTATGCTTTCAAGTTTTTCATCCATAAAAATCACCTTTTTCACTTATGATAAACTAAATTATACAAATATATTTAAACGTATCTCTTGAAAAACAATTTATGGACATTGAAAGTAAAATTGATTTAGTTAAAAGAGAACCAATGCAGGAAATTGTTACGGATGAGGATTTAAAACAAGTTTTTGAAAATTACTCAAACCCAAAACATTATATCGGTTTTGAAATTTCTGGCAAGGTTCATTTGGGTTCAGGTTTGCTAACTGCTTTGAAAATTCAGGATTTTTTGAAAGCAGGTGTAAAACCAATTATAGTTTTAGCAGATTATCACACATGGTTAAATAAAAAAATGGGTGATGATTTAGATCTTATACGTGATATTGCTGGAAACTATTTCAAACACGCCTTTATTTCTATGGGATTAACAGAAGACAAGGTCGAATATATTTTACTAAGTGATATTTATGATAAAGATTACTGGGAAACAGTTATTCAAATATCAAAAAACACTTCAATAAAAAGAATGCTTAGATGCACTACAGTTATGGGGAGAAAGGAAGGTGAAGGAAACGACTGCTCGTTTATAATGTATCCTGCAATGCAGGCAGCAGACATTTTCAAATTGGATGTGCAGTTCGCTCATGCAGGCATGGATCAAAGAAATGTCCATATGCTGGCAAGAGAAGTAGCACCAAAGATAAACAAACAAAAGCCAGTTGCTTTACACCATAAAATCTTGTTTGGTCTTCAAGGTCCTGGTACTAGAATGGAGCAATATGTTACTGCAACAGACAAGGCAAAAATATTGGAAGGACAAATAGACATGAAAATGTCAAAAAGCAAACCCGACACATGTATTTTTGTTCATGATTCTCCTGAAGAAATTAAAAGAAAAATCAAAAAAGCATACGCCCCAGAAAAGATCACGGAAAACAATCCTATTTTCCAATATGCAGAAATGGCAGTTATCCGCGAAGGAAAATTCAAAATTGAAAGACCTGAGAAGTTTGGCGGAGATCTGGAAATTGGAAGTGCGGAAGAACTGAAAAAAATGTACGAAAGTGCAGAGCTTTTCCCATTGGATTTGAAAAATGCTGTTGCTGATTGGTTGATAAAAACTTTGGAACCTAGTAGAACTTATTTTGAAAAAAAGGAAAACCAAAAATATATCGATCAAATACAAAAGATAATTGAAACTAGATAAAAATTAAAAATTGTAAAAAAATACTAATTCGGAATTAGTTGGTATTTGCATCTATTTTTTTTCTTATAGAAGGTTTTAACAAGGAATAGGGTATCAGTAATCTATCATTGGGTTTATACATAGTAAATATGTTTGATGTTAATTGAATTGTTTGCATATTCTCTCTTGATGCTCCACCAATACAAAATTCTTCTAAAGCCGTTATTGTTTTTTCGCGTGTGTTGTCAGATATTATTATTTCGCCCAATTCTGGACCATTGAATCTAACATAATCAACAGGAACCCAAAAAACTTGTGCAGTTTTCATTGGATCTTTTGAATCGCGGTCCCCAGTACTTGTAAGAGTTTCTATATTGTTGAAAGTCTCTATATCTCCAACTAAATTTTCATTAGATTCTTTCAAAACAGGAGTTAGTGAAAATACAGGGGTTGCCCATTGGGGATAAGAAAAAGTGTAAAACTCTACAACATCTCCTTTTTCATAACCTTGGATATCACTTTTTGCTCGGTTTGATTGAACAATTAAATTTCTTTTCGTCCCCAACCTACATTCAAAAGATATATCTTCTTTTGGTTTTTCTTTAGAAGATTTTTCTAGCTCTAATTCAACAACCTCTTTTTTTTCTCTTTTGAACAAGCGGGTAAAAAAATTGTCAATTTTATCGCCCAGCGCAGGCAAAGAAAAAACATCCGGAGAAGAATTTGATGACACCAATTCTTCTTCAATTTGCCATCGCGAAACTATTTCTCCAACATTCATTGATGTTCTTGCGTGCTCATCTGCACCGCTCCTAAGCCTATCTATAAATTTATCTGTAAGCGCATCCAAACTAATTGTGTTTATTGAATTGGGGAAATTTTTGTTGTTTTCTCTTAAGGGCAAATAACCTTCCAACACTCTTTGAAAACAAGTTCGGGGGTATTTCTCCCCTAAATGATGAAACGCTGCTGTCATTGCTGAAACAAATTTGAATCTTTCTGCCTCTGAAGCTTTTGAAAAAAGAGACACGAAAAAAAAGCTTCTTTCTGTCATATTGTCTTCGTTCATATAAATGTTCATAAACTTTTTGAAATTATACAATGCGAGATAATAACTAAATAAAATTTGATCTTTTGGATTAACACATTCCTTGAATTCTGAAGGCAGTTGTAAATAGTTTTTTTGTTCATCAGTTAAAGATAAAAAAACACTTCTGTCAAAAAAATTAAAAAATTTGGATATTGAATTGCGCGTCATATCAACAAACTTGGGTGTTTTTGCACCATCATAGCCAATAAGTCCTTCGTAGGTTGCTTTAATTGCTTGTGTGTGTCCAAAACTAATTTCCTTATCATAAATCGCAAAACAAGTATAGGGATTATACCCTGCAGTGAGCATAAGCTCAAACATTTTGGCCCTTACTAAATCTGTGGGTATTCTTTTTTCTTCTTTTCTATTTCTTTGTCCGCTTATGATATTATCGGGATTTTTAGGCAGAATAATTGTTTTTGTTCCTTTTGGACTAGTTTCTTGACAACTTATACCAATTAAAGTTGCAGCATTTACATAATTAAAAGGTGAGGGAATAACAACACTGTCAAATCCATTTAAAGAATATGTTTTATCTGAAAAATCCACTATTCCCAAATCCTGAACATAAGATATGATTTCGTGAGTTTCTTCATAATAAGATGATAAATTATAAGTTGGGTATTCTACAACATCCATGTTTTCTTTTATACTATCTATTGTCTTTTTATCAGAAACTAATCTTTTTTTTCGGTTGAACAGAAAATCAGGTTGCAAATATGTTATATACTCATCATTTGGGGAAATTCCGTAAATCTCAATAAATGATATGCAGATATCTAAGTTTACTCTTTGTTCGTCCGTAAGATTAAGTGTATTGGGATCTTTGTATAAAAACTCTCCAACCTCATCATATATTGCTTTTATATTGTTTAAATCTAATCCCTGTAATAAATTGACAATTTGTTGTTCTGATAAATTTGGATTGTAAATAATCGGCTCAATTTTATAATACATTGAAAATCTAGGAAAATCAACTTTTTCACCAGTCTTGGTTATTCTAATTATGCCCATATCCTTTAGAGTGGATGATATATTGTCATTTTGATTCACGATATCCAACACATGTGTTTCTGCTCTGGTTTTAGTCTGGGCCATATAATATTTTTCAAGTTAAATATTAAAAATACTTGTATTAGTTTGCGAAACAAAGAACGATTTGCAAAAAGAGAATGTTTTTTAAATTAACAGATATTATAAATCCTAATGAAATTGTTTGAGCCTTTGTATCAACTTAAAATACAACCCACAGAAGTAGAATGTAAAATTATCAATTCTTATTGGTTTCAAAGATTGAAATACATTCATCACGCAGGAGTGGATTTTACACACACATACAAAACACATACTAGATACCAGCACTCTATTGGAGTTTATGCTCTAGCAACAAAATTCTATAAAGAAAACCATATGATGAGAGTTGCGGCACTTCTTCACGACGTAGGTCACCTTCCTTTTTCACATGCGGTTGAAGATGCTTATGGATATAAAAACAACAAATCAATACATCACGAATTTACAAAACATATTATATTGAAAACAGAAATATCAGATATTCTTAGATATGAAGCTCTCCCTCCTCGATTGATTCTGGATTTTATTGAAGGGAAATTCAAAAGCCCAATAAAACCCTTGACGAATATATTGGGTTTGGATTTGTTTGATTGTTTTATTAGAGATACATTTTATAGCGGAACCTTGAAAATTAAACCTTCTAAACTAATCAATCAAATAAACGCAATAGATGATGGAATAACTTGTGATGCAAAAACTGCAATGAAAATCCATAGAGTAATATTAAAAGACCACGAACAAGTTTTCAGCAGTTATGCTTTGATTAGAAATGGCCTTGTCCAAAGGTTGTTTAAATTGGTAGTTGACAAAATAGGAACAAGTGAAAAAATATATGAATATACAGAATATGAAATTATGGCTGAGATTTTCAATATTGCAAAACACGATAAAAAAATTAAGGATATATTAAATCACTTGTTGTATGTCAATGATTACAAAGTTTCATTTAAACCAAAAATATTTGAAGAGGATGTTCTGGACCAAGATATCATAAAATATTCAGTTAAAAAAGTATACCCCAAAACAGTTTTTGTTGACGGCAGACCTTATTCAGATATCAATGAAAAAGTAAAATCGCAGCTTAAAAGTCTAGATAAATATATTGGAACTTACTATATATCTGAAAATCAAAACGAAGGTAAGATTTTTAAATGTATTAATAAAAAGTGAGGATATGGCAGAAGAGAGGAAGATTATAAAAACAGGAACTCCAGGTCTTGATGAAATACTGGGTGGCGGGATTGAAGAAAAAAGCATAACTGCCTTAACTGGGGGACCAGGTTCTGGAAAAACAACTTTTGTTTTGCAGTATTTATATTTTGGAGCAAAAAAATACAAAGATCCTGGAATGTTTATATCTTTTGAAGAAACAAAAGAAGATATTTATTTTCATTATTTAAAATTTGGTTGGGATTTGGAAAAGCTAGAAGAAGAAAATCTCTTCACAATACTAACCTACAAACCTTATGAAATTAAAAAATTGTTTGAAAGGGGGGGAAGTATGCTCAGGGATGTTATAACCTCCATGGATGTAAAAAGAATAGGTATAGACTCAATAACCACATATTCTCTGCTTTTTGAAAACATTTATGAAGCTAGAAACGGCCTCATAAGCATGTTTGAGAATTTTAAAAAATGGGAATGCACTACACTAGTTACATCTGAAAGGGACAGCGTATTGGATGAAAAATCAAGAATCGGAATAGAATACATGGTTGACGGATTGGTTAATATTTATTATAGAAGGCAGAAAAAGGGCAGAACCCGGGCTATTGAAATTGTTAAAATGAGGGGCCTGGAGCACAAAGAAGATATATATACTTTTAAAATCACAAAAACAGGTATCGCAGTAGATACTGAAAAAAACATATTCTTTGAAGTTTAAAATTGAAAAACTTGATAAAAATATTTAACTTGTACTTGATTAATATTTTATAAATAAAATTAAAGAAAAAGAAAAAAACGCGCATTTAATAATTTATGCGCATTTACCAACTAAAGCTTTTTCTCCACGTTGAGTGTTGCCAGTGATATCATTTGTATTGTATAAAAATGATACATACATTTCAAATGAATCGCCTGAAGAGCATGATGGTGCGTTATCTATTTCTAGTGTAACAGTGTTTCCTGAACCTACAGATCCGCTGCTGGATGGTGTCCAAACAACCGGTGTTCCGCCAGGTCCCGGCGTGAGAGTTACATTCGCAATTTCAAGAGATTCTGTTCTTGAATTTCGTACAACCAATGTCAAATCAGTTCCAGAATATCTGAAATCTGTTATCTGAAAAGGACTGGCTGTACCTGCCCAATATGCTCTAGATTGTGTTTCTTTGGCATCACTGCTAAGTCCTGGGAAAAAACCCAATAGTGCGATAGCAACTAAAGCTACTATCAATACTACACCCAATAGTACTAAATATTCTGTTGCCCCTTGTCCTTTCACATAAATCACCGATTAACAATATAAAGATTAAATTTATAAATAGTGATGTTGGGTTCTCCCTCATTAAAAAATTATTTTTTGCGTGATTTTGTGAAAGCATTTATCAATATAAATAAAATTGGGAATAGCAATATCCACCAATATTTTGACATTTCTCCGACAATGAACTCGTCATTATTGAAAATGACGGGGTGATTATTAACTTCGAAATTTCCATTGTATTCGAACCCGAACATATTTAGATTATAAGGGACTTTATAATTGCCTTGATTTAATTCCATTATATCTGCTTTTCGCAATAAAACCTTTTTTTCATACGGCGCAAGAACAGTTATTCCTTTCTGATGCCCCCCTACCTCAATTGGCAAAACCAAAGTGGTGGGAATAAAATAAAATTTGTTTTCTTGGTTTTCCAAAAGAATTTTTATTTCAAAATAAGAATCATATTTTGTAACATCGTGTGAAACTACAAAATAAATTTTTCGGTCATTTGTTTTGATCTTTTCTATATTAACTGAAGATGTAAAACTTATATCAAAATCACCATATCCTTCTGCCGAAACAGAATCTGTGAAAGCATCATCTTGTTCGTCAGACGATGAAAGAATTATTCTGTTGCCGGACAAATAAATATATTCACCAAAAGTGGGATCAACAGGGAGCCAGCCATATTCTAGATTATAATACTCCGTCCATGCATGAAACTCCCATGTGTTATTTGAGAAAACATAGCCTTTTACAAATCGCGAAGGTATTCCAATAGAACGAAACATTGCAATTGACAAATGCGAGAATTCATCACAAGTTCCTTTTTTATTATGAAAAACATATGTTGCTGGCATTTTGTGTTCTGTATATTCTTCATCGTATTCAACATTCTTATACACCCATTCAGTTATTGCAACAGTGCTTGAAAAAACATTTTCTTGATCAAAAGTTTGTGAAAATTGTTTTATTTCTTGGTTAGGGACTGCTAAAGCACCAGATCTTTCTGCATCCAAATCTTCATAATCTTTTTTGAGGATTGGGTGTTTTATATCCCAATTATCATAATCAGTTTTGATATTTGCTATCATCTTAATTTTTTCGGTTGAAGAAGGATCTGTCACCCGGATAATATAAAATCCATCCTCAATGAAATACGGTCTGTTAAAATCAACTTCGACTTTTTGAACATTGTTAGAAGGTATTTCAGCTACCTTCAATACAATCGTGTGGACCTGACTTGCATTCTCTGTTTGGAGAGTCCATTCTTTTTCAAAAACAAATTCTCCCCCAGATATAGAGTTATGGGCATAAGAATAAGATAATACTAGAAAAACAAACAAAAACCAAAACTTCATGTTTAGAATTATCATAACCATATTTTAAAAATCTTTTGAGATTAATATACAACTTATGAATACTGATGGTTATTGGTTGTTTACACATTTATTCAATAAAACAGTCAAAAATAAAGATGAAGATGAAGGTGTGGATGGGACAGAAGAAGGGACAGAATTTATTCAAATCATTAAATCTGCACCCAGCTACAATGTATTGGAATTTGAAAGAATAGTTTCATCTTCCTGGAACAAAAAAATTAATCCAGTCATAACTAAAGTCATATTAGATATAGTAACGGAGAAAATTGAAAAAATTGAAAAAAAGAAATTTCATCATCAATCTATTCAAGAGGATTTTGATTTTGTCATGGATATTTCAACCCTCATACCAAATCCTTATTCACACTCCCCCCTCCTTGGAAAAGATATTGCAAAAATAACAAATTTAAAATATAAAATAAACAAGCTGATAGATGACGCAGAAATGGAAAACAAAATAGAAAATTCAATGTTTGATAATGAATTTTGAATCGTAATACTCTTCATTTGTTTTTGATATTAAGATTTTGTTTGTTCTTATTGGCAGGGGTGCCGAATAAATTTTATCTATAAATTCTGAAAGATTTTGTTCGTTTAAATCGCCAATAATACGCACGGTTCCATCAGACATGTTTTCAACATATCCTCTGACGTCCATTTTGATTGCGATATCTTTGACATAGGCCCTAAAAAATACTCCTTGAACTCTTCCCTCAATTATTAATTCGTACATGCTACCAAACCCCCCGTTGATAGTCTCTCATTATTATTTTTGCAGCTTCATCAATATTGTATTCTCCACCTTTGAGTTTTAGATTTCTTTTTTTGGCAACATGCTCAAGAAGATCCTCAACAATTAATTCTATATCAGATTCTTTGGTTTTGAAACTGTAATATTCCAATCTTGATATTTCATCTTTTTTTAATAATCTCTTGATTATTTTAACAATAACCGGAACTGCGTCTGCGATCTGTTCTGGGGAAATCGCCCCTTTAATTGCTAAAGAAGTTAATGAATCTTTATCAAATACGCCAGGGGTATCAACCAAAAGAATCTCTTCACTGAGGCGTATAAACTGCTGTCCCCTCGTGGTGTTGGCAATAGGAGATACTCTTGCTTTCTTAGATCCTGAAAGATAGTTAATTAAGGAGGACTTTCCAACATCAGGATACCCAACTATGGCAACATAAATTCTTTTGTTCCTCACACGGCTTTGCAATAATTCTAAAAGCTCTTCTTTTCCGAACCTTTTTTTAGATGAAACAGTAATTATGCCTGAATTTCTCAGTATTTTTTGCTGTTCTTCAGAAATTAAATCGCTTTTGGTTGCAACAGTTATCAAATATCTCCTCATTTTTTTTGTTAGATTTATTAATTGGGGTAAACGAGTTTCATCAGGCATTCTGCTATCAACCAACATAATTACTACATCGCATGTTTTCATAACTTTTTTAACTCTTTTTTCGAAACGTTGCATTTTAATCACTCTTGAGTATTGAATCTTCAGTTTCCTTTAAAATATCCATAGCAACTTCATAAGAATCAGAATTTTTTAGTTTTTGAATTATATTGTTTAGTTGAGGAATAAATGCATCTTGGTTTTTTTGATAAATAAAAGGCATTAATTTTTTTAATTTCCATATAACATTCTTTTTTTCTGTATCGCTTAAAGAAGGCATGGACTCTGAAACTTCCATACTTATAGACAACAATATATTGTTGAAAAGATCTGTTTTTTTCTTCTCGTTCGCAGCATTAACTAAAGACTTGCATACGGTTTTAAATTCGTATATATTTTTTGAATTGAAAACTCTTTTTAAACTATTTTTAACTAATCTTTCATATTGTTTATCAGAAACAGTGCATTCGGTCAATGGTTCTAAAAGCAAAGAATTTGTTTGGTTAACAAATTCAGTTTCTCCGATTGAAATAATCAAAGGGTGTTTTTTGTCCATTCTTAGAAGTAGTCTTTGGAGAATCAAATTTCCTAATTTTAATTTTTTTTTCAGGTCATGCTGCATATTGTTTTGCAGATGATTTGGCAAATCTGGAGAATCAATTGGATTAAAAAATTGAACATCATCTATCTGGTATAAATACTCAATTTTGATAAGAAGTCCTTTTATTTCAAATTTTATATTATAACCTTTATCTTGTAATTCTCTGAGTGCAGGTTCCATATACTTTACAGCTTCTTTTAAATCATAATTTGTATTGTAGGTTATCAAAACAAATGCTTTTTTTGAATCGAGAAAATCTATAACTTTTCTTTTTTCATCTTTCCCCACTTTAAACTTGGTGAGAATTTTTTCAACTTCAGTTTTTTGAGTATCGCCCAATTTCATAACACATCAATCTCAAGAAAGATTTATAAAAGTAAAAGGTCTCTAGAAGAACATGATATTGGAGTTGGGAGATGTTGAAAATATAATATACTACGGATTCATATTATTAAATTTACTTTATGGTTTGTATTTGGTTTATTGGTTTATAAAAAGAATGAATGCAAATGATAAAATCTCTCTCAATTATTCGTATTATTTATTTGCTTTAACAATGGTTTTGGTTGTTTTTATACCAGTTCTTGAACTATTCCAGGCTTTACCTGGATGGCCATGGCACATCATTAAAATGATAAGTTTGTTTTTGTTTTTGATCAGTCTGAAATTTGTAATGGGGCAGGTGGATTCCACTATAACTGCTTATGAACATCTAAAAAAACCAAAATATAAAAGAGAAGGTTAGATCTTAATTAAAAAGGGGAATTGGAATGGAAATTATTTATTTGGTTACCTCTAATAAAAATAAAGTTAATGAGGTTAAAAAAATATTTGATAGAAAAATAGAAACTGCAGATCTGGAAATTAGGGAAATTCAATCACTTGAGGTTGAGGAAGTTGTTAAAGAAAAGGCCAAACAAGCTTTTGAAATTTTAAAAAAAACAGTAATAACTGAAGACACCGGATTATATTTAGATGAATTGAATGGTTTTCCAGGTGCATTGATTAAATGGGTTTTGCAAACTAGCGGAAGACAGGGAATTTGCAACCTTATTAAAGATAATAGAACAGCTGTGGCAAAATGTAGCATATGTTTTTATGATGGCAAAGAAATGAAAGTTTTCACAGGAAAAGTAAAAGGTAAAATAACTGAAAAACCAAGAGGAGAAAGCAGCTTTGGCTGGGATCCTGTTTTTCAACCTGAAGGATATGATAAAACGTTTGCTGAAATGAGCATGGAAGAAAAAAACAAGATATCTCATAGGAAAAAAGCATTGGAAAAATTAAAGATATATCTAAAAAGAAATGATTTTTGATAAATAGGAATGTTAGCAGCAGTACGTCTTCCCGCCTAAGAAGGCAGTACAAACAATACCGTGCACGAGCTTAACTTCCGTGTTCGAGAAGGGAACGGGTGTTTCCTCGCGCCTATGGCCGCTAACAAAGAATATTAAAGATTAGAAATGTTTAAAAACATATCTTTACCAAACAAATTAAGTTGAATATAGGGCTTCCGCATGGAAGTGTGGTTTTATAGTTCTCATGACCACACAGCTGGAAACAGCAGCAAAGAGGACGCTTATTGCAAAGATCCTATATACAATATATTAATCTGCGCCGGGGTGGCGGAATCTGGTAACGCGCACGCCTGGAAATTTTTGTGTTGAACACAAATTAAAAACAGGCAGCGTGTGCTCGAAAGGGCTTAAGGGTTCAAAACATTTTCTTTTAAATGGGAAAATGGGAGTATCCCTTCCCCGGCGTTTAAATACTGAGGTGAAAATAATATGGCAAAAGCTAAAAAAGGTGGAAAGCAAGCAGCAAGCAAAAAGAAAAAAGGTACAAGCAAACCTAAAAAGAAAACTGAGAAAAAAGAAAAAAAAGATAGACAACCTAAAGTTAAAGAAATAAGAAAAATTACAACTGAAGAAGCCAAAGGTATTATTCGTGTATGTGGGAAAGAAGTTAATGGTGTACATCCGATATGCAGAGCGTTAACAGATATTGAAGGTATCGGAGAACAATATGCAAGTGCAATATCATATGCAATTGAAAAGGAAATGGGTGTTGATCCATGGACAAAACCTTTGGGAGAATTGGACGAAGCAGATATTGAAAGAGTTGAAGAAATTGTTAATAATCCCTTAAAATATAATGTTCCCGAATGGATGATTAATAGAAGACGCGATGTTGAAACAAACCAAAACAAACATCTTGTTGGAAATGAATTGAGATACAGTATTAGAAGTGATATTGAAAGAGAAAGATCCTCAAGAAGCTGGGTTGGTTTCAGACATTCCTATGGAAAAAGGAAAGTTAGGGGGCAAAAAACCAGATCTAGAGGTAGACGCGGAGGCGTAGTCGGTGTCGTAAAAAAGAAAGGCGATAAAGGCGGAAAGAAATAGGTGATTTATTATGGGTGATCCAAGAAAATTGAAAAAAAGATATGAAAGGCCAAAAATGCTTTGGGACAAATCCAGAATAGATGAAGAAAAAGGTTTAATCAATGAATACGGTCTTAAAAATATGAGGGAATTATGGAAAGCAAATACTCAGCTTAGAAAAATTAGAAGACAGGTTCGAGGATTCCTTGTTCTTGGCGAAGGAGCACAAGAACATGCATCTGAACTAATGAAAAGGTTGAAAAAACTTGGAATTATTAAAGAAGATGCAACGATTGATGACGTTCTGGGTTTGGATGTTAAGGATATGTTAGATAGAAGATTGCAAACGATAGTATACAAAAAAGGAATGGCGATGACAATGAAACAATCCAGACAGTTAATAACTCATGGATTCATTAAAATTAATGGCAGCATTGTTAAATCCCCAGGATACATGATCGGGATTAAAGAAGAAGTTGACATTAACTACACCAAACCTATAAATATAAAGGCAGGAATTAAAACTAAAGATATTCCTGAAGAATTGAAACAGCCTGAAACCAAAGTTGTTGGAGAAGCTGAAAAAATAGAGGAGGGTGATGAAAATGAAGAGTAATGTGGCTATTTTGAATGTTTATTCTTCTAAAAATAATACAAAAATAATCGCAACAGACATTACAGGTGCTGAAACACTTGCAAAAGCAACAGGTGGAATGATTGTTAAATCTGCCAGAGAAGAAGGAAAACCTTATGCAGCAATGCAAGCAGCTTTACAAATTGCAGATGCACTGAAGTTAAAAGGCTTTGACAAAGTTATTGTGAAAATACGCGCTCCGGGAGGGCATAAAGCCAAAAGTCCTGGATCTGGAGCCCAAGCAGCAATAAGACAGCTTGCAAGATCTGGCATTAAGATTCAAAGAATTGAAGATGTAACTCCAATCCCGACAGACACTACAAGAAGACCTGGTGGAAGAAGAGGAAGGAGGGTGTAATCATGGAAACTAAAATCATTAAAGATGATGAAGAATTTTTTGTTTTCAAATTAAACAAAGGAGAAGTTTGGTTAACAAATCTATTGCGAAGACATATACTGGGACAAGTATCTGCTTTGGCAATCGATAAAGTAACTTTTTATGAAAACAACTCCTATATGTTTGATGAATATCTTGCCCACAGGATAGGTATGGTGCCAATATTAACTCCAAAAGATGTTAAACCAAGTGAAGAAATATTTTTCACTTTGGATGTTCAAGGCCCTGGAGAAGCAGTTTCAGGAGATCTTAAATCAAAATCAAAAGATATTAAAACTGTTTATGACAACATGCCATTAATCCAACTAAGAGAAAAACAATCTATAAGATTGGAATGTGTTGCTAAAATGGGAATACCAAAAATACATCAAAAATTCCAGGCAGGGTTGGTATCATATGATTACAGCAACTCTTCATCAATATTGTTCACAGTTGAATCATATAAAAATTATCCAATGGCGCATGATATTGTGAAAAACGCATCAGAGAATATTAAAACTAAAATTGAATATTATTTGAGTGAATTAGATAAAATAGAGGTGTAGAATATGAAAAGATCATTTGAAAACCCCAATATGTTGGAAACTTTGAATCGTTTAAGGAAAAATAAAAAACCATTATGGAAAAGAGTTAGAGAAATTTTGGCTTCTCCAACGAGAAAAAGAATTTCAATTAATGTAAGCAGGCTCAGCAAACTTTCAAAAAAACACAAAGATGTTGTTTTTGTAGTGCCTGGAAAAATACTTGGTTCTGGCGCAATAAAAAACAAATTCGATGTTTTGAGTTTTTCAGTTTCAGATTCTGCAGTTCAAAAAATGAAACAAGCAGGATGCAAACATTATGATTTAAAAGAAAGTGTTGACCAGAAAGGACAAATTAGTGTCAAAGGAAATTTTATGATTTTGAGGTGATATATATGAAAATATACAACGGCGAAGGATATATACTTGGAAGATTTGCCTCAATCGTGGCAAAGGAATTGCTTAAAGGAGAAAAAGTTATTGTCTATAATTCTGAAAAATTATTTATAACTGGAACAAAAAGCAACATACTGGAAAAATATGTAAAAAGAAGAGCAGTGAAATCTCATCAAAACCCCGAACACTCTCCAAAATGGCCCAGAAGACCAGACCTTTTAGTTAAAAGAATCATAAGAGGTATGCTTCCTTGGAGCAAACCTAGAGGAAGACTGGTTTTTAAAAACTTGAAAGTATATATGGGAAAACCTGAATTAGTAGATAAATTTGCTGATAAAGAAATAACACTTGAAAAAGCACAAATAAAAGAAGGCCAAAACGGCATAACTATAGAAAAACTTTGTAGCTCATTGGGGTACCATATTAAAGGGTGATTTTTATGACAGAAAAAGACGATAAAAAAATTGAAGATAAAAAAACTGAGGTTGAAAAAGAAGACAAAAAACCTAAAACAGAGAAAAAAGAAAGTCCTAAAAAAGTTAAAGACGACACTAAAAACGAACAAAAAAAAGAAGTTAAAAAAGCAAAAAAACCAAAAAAAGAAGCTTCGGAAAAACCTAAAACAACTTCTCCTAAGAAAAAACGTTCTGCCCCTAAAAGCAAGAAAAAAGTTGCTATGCAGAGAGGAAAACGTAAAAAAGCAATTGCAAGAGCAGTTGTCAAAGAAGGAAAAGGCAATTTTAGAATAAACAAATCAAATATTGAAACCATAACAAACACATATTTGAAAGAAATAATGTATGAACCCCTTAAAATAGTTCCAGATATAGCATCAAAAGTAGATATATCTGTAAGTGTCAAGGGAGGAGGGCCTGTGGGGCAAGCACAGGCAGTTCGTTCATCAGTTGCTAGGGCAATATATGAATACACAGGAGATGAATCAATAAAAAATATGTTTATTGAAAGAGACAGATTTATGTTTGTTGAAGACTCACGAAGAATTGAACCTAAAAAATGTATGGGTCCGAAAGCAAGGGCAAGAAAACAAAAATCATACAGGTGATTGGAATGGAATTTCCTATTAGATGTTTTACATGTGGTCGTCCCATTGCACAGGATTATCATGAATATGAAAAAATGCTTAAAGAAGGTAAAACTCAAAAAGAAGCGCTTGATGCACTTGGAGTTAAAAGATACTGCTGTAGGAGAATGTTTATTTCATATGTTGATCTAACAGAATTAGTATCAAAATACAAACGCACTTGAGTATGGGGCCGTAGTGTAACCTGGTCATCATGCCAGCTTGGGGATGTTTTTTAAAAACAACAAAATGCTGGTGATTTGGGTTCAAATCCCAGCGGCCCCATATTTACGGGGTCAAGTATTTGGCCACTCGAACATGAGGTGAAAACATGACAGAAAAAGAAATTGAAGAAACCGACAACGCTGGAAATGAAACAAAATCAAACCTGCTTCTCCCTCAGGAGAAATATCTTGAAGCAGGATGCCATATAGGAACAAAATTTAAAAATGGCAGTATGAAAGAATTCATTTACAGAAGAAGAAGAGATAGATTATTTGTTATGGATATATCTAAAATTGATGAACAGCTTAGAAAAGCTGCAGAAAAACTTGCAGAATATGAACCTAAAGATATTGTTGTTACTGCAGTTAGGGCATATGCAAACGCAGCATCTTCCAAAATGAGTTTGATTTTGGGAACGAAAGTTATTTCAAAAAGATTTATCCCTGGAAGTTTCACAAATACTCAGATCAAGTATTTTGTAGAACCGGAAATTCTTTTAGTTTGCGATCCAAAAGCCGAAGCCGAAGCTATTCGCGAAGCAAATATAATGAAGGTACCTGTAATTTCATTGGCAGACACTGAGAACGATACCAAAGGTATTGATGTTGTTATTCCTTGCAATAATAAAGGAAAAAGATCGCTTGCTCTTGTATTCTACATATTAACAAGAGAATATATGATGAAAAAAGGTATGATTAAAACATATTCTGACTTTAAATACAAACCAAGAGATTTTGAGGATTTAGATGCAGTTTCAGAATATGAACAATTTGTACAGGATGAAGAAACTGTTGAAACCCCTCCCGAAGAGGAAAAAAAGGTTGAAGAACCAGAACAAAAACCTGAAGCTCCTAAAGAGGAAAAAATAGTTAAAAAACGACAAACCAAAAAAAGAGATTAACCAAACATCTCTTTATTTTTCTTTTTCTCCCCTATTTTGTATTTGTTAGTACTGATTACTGCCAATTTTCTTTTGTATGCTATTTCCATTAAAGGGTCAAGAGAAATTGCATGTTCATAAAGTTTTAGGGCTTCGTCAAATTTGTGCATATGTGATAAAATATCTCCTTTTCTAATGTGATAATGAGGATTTAAAGGATTGTGTTTTATTGCATTATCAATTTGCTTTAACGCATCCTTTGTTTTTCTAAGAATTAGCAAATACATGGATAAATCATAATAATAGTTTGGTTGTTTATTTAGTTTGATTGCTTGCTCACACAATTTAACTGCTTCATCAGGTTTTTGTATTGAATTTGCGAACTTGGCTTTTATCCATAAAAAACCTGCTTTTTCTTTGTCGGAATCAGAAAGTTGAATTGCTTTTGTTATTGTTTTGTATCCCTCTTCATAATTTTCAAGCTCCCAATAACATCTTGTTAAATAGTCGTAAAGCTCTGTGGATTCCTTGAATTTTTGAGCTTCTTTTAATATATCCAATGCACTTCTTGGTTCTTTGTTTTTTAGATGTTTTGATGCCGAATCCAAAAGAAATTTCAAAGGATCGATGACATCAGAGATAACCTCCGCAATTGACTTTCTTTTTTTAATCAATTGGGGGTGGCCAGGCATAATTTTTAAACCCTCCTCCACAACGTCCATTGCTTTTTTATAATCTCCCATAGCAATATGTATATTTGCCAAAACATCAAAAAGTTTTACATCGTTCGGAGATATTTTTTTTGCAGTTTCAACTGCTTCAATTGCTTCTTGGAATCTTTTTAAACGCACTAAAGCGAATGCTTTATTCGAATAAAAAAAGTGGGGAGTTGGTTTGTTGAATTTTTTGGATTCTTCAATAGCGGAACTATACATTTTTTCAGCAACTTCAGGGTTGTTTAAATTCATATAAACAATTCCTTTCATATTGTATATTTCAGGATCGTTTAAACCACATTCGTTCAAGAATTTTAAAGCTTCTTTAAATTCTTTTTTATCAAGATACGTATTAATCTGTTTCAAAACTTCTTTAACATCCATAAAACTCACCCAAATTATTCAAAAAATGAATAACACGATCTTTTCGAACTGTCAGAGCTTATTTTCGCGCAGTAGGTATTATCGTTTTCCTGTTGAGATGCTTTTATATAACACTGGTCCCTCCAAGAATAATCTAGAATATTGTCACAATCTTCTACATCAATTTTTTCAGAAGTGTGAAGAACATAATTATAACAATTTAGTCTTTTTGAGGTAATTACATTATCACAGTATGACATTCTTCCAAATTTTACTGCAGGATTATAGTAACATGTAAAAGAATTTATATCTTTTATAAATAATTTATCGCATATGGATATATCTCCTGTTGCATCAACAAAACTTAGATAACATTCATCTTTATCTCCTGATTTAAGTGTTCTTTCACAATATTTAACATCCTTGGCGTTGATTGCCGAATAGGAATAACAATCAATTCTTAAACTTTTAATTTCTTTTATCATGTCACAGTATGCGTAATTGTTTGTGTAAAGCACAAAATGGTAGTAACACCTATCAGATACTCTATCAAAATTCGTATCCTCGCACACTAAACCATTATTATTTGCAATTGCTTTACAGGATAAGCTTTGATATTCTAATGAAAACATATCACAAACGGTGTTGTCTCTAAAAGTTTTTGCATATTCTAAAACACATTCAAAATCATCTTTGCAATAGGATACATCCTTTGTTTCTTTCATCATACAAATATCATATTCCGAATCTGTATATATATCACAAACATGAATATCAATAGGTTCTTCTTCATCTATTGTTTCGTTTACAAAATCGTCAACTTCAATATCATCATCTGCTATATCCTCATCAACTGTATTGTTGATAAGGGGATTTGTGGTGCCAAATCTAATATCCATTTCTTCAGAGAATAATACTCCGACAATTAATAAAACTGCTAAAAATGCGACGGCAAGAACTACAAACGCACCTATGAAAAGTGGCCCTTTACCCAGGTTATATTTGGCTCTTTGAACAGATTTTTTAACTTGCTTCATGTTTCTAATCTCATAAGTAAAATTTAAAAATCTATCCTGTGTTAGAACAAATACATAAATACTCATATGAGGTGGTAAAATGGATATAGTCGGAACAATAAAAGAGGGTTTTGACAGATCTATCAAAGATATTGTAAAAACAATAGTAATGTTTGTAGGAATGTATATCCCTTTGGTTAATTTTTGGGCAATGGGGTATATGTTAGATGTTGTTCAAACAACCAAGAAAAAGACAATGCCAGATTTTAACTGGGTCCATCAATTCATTGAAGGAATAAAAACCACAGTGATATTGTTGATCTATATAGTCATTGGTGTTGTTTTAACTATGGTTCTCGGTATTGTGGGAGCAATGTTAGATCCTATGATTGGAATGGTTTTAGGTTTAATTGGTATGGTTTTATCAATCCTCCTGACATTAATGGGTTTTGTAGGAGTTATGAAATATGCTATGTCAAGAAAATTCGGGGATGGATTTGCTATCATGGCAATCATAAAAAGAATCATAAGTGTTGATTTCATTGTTACATTAATAATCAGCATTTTAGGAATGATTCCAATAATCGGTCCTGTTATGACAGCAACATTCTGGGGCAAATTAGATTATTAATTTCCCTTTTTTATTTTTTTATTTTTTAATTGGAAAACTACTCTTGTTAGTTATTTAAATTAAACTATTTTTTAATTTTTTTATGCATAAAGCTGTAAATTTGCCCTTACATCCTGGAAAAGCACCAAGATGGTTGTTAACACGAATGGTTGAATTGTCAACTGTAATAACCAAATATATTGTTGATGAAAAAGGAACAGAAGAGTTTTTGAAAAGACTATCTGATCCAAACTGGTTTCAAGCCTTGGGGTGTGTTTTGGGATTTGATTGGCATTCTTCTGGATTAACGACTACAACAACTGGAGCTTTGAAAGAAGCTTTAAAAAAAATAAATCAAAAAGGAAATATTGGTTTGTGGTGCGCAGGAGGAAAAGGAAGAAATTCTATAAAAACCCCTGAGGATATAGCAAGTTTTTGTAAAAACACAAATTTGGATACGGAACAATTGATAGGTGCAAGCAAATTGATAGCAAAAATAGATAATTCTTGTATTCAAGACGGTTTTTCCTTATATCATCACTGCTTTTTCTTCAATGAGCAGGGTAAATACTCTATTGTCCAACAGGGAATGGGTGGCAAATGGGCACGAAGATACCATTGGTTTTGTCCCCCAGAGTGGTTCAACGAACAAGAAAAAGTTTCATGCGATAAAAAAATAGAAAATGTGTTGAATCTTGTTTCAACAAAGAGCAAAATAAATAGGGAAAATGGATTGATTATCGTTAGGGAATTACCCGAACACCATATGATTTTAAAAAAGTTTCTCAAAGATAAAGAAATTAATTTATTGAAGAGCCTGTATGAAATACAACCTGAGAAATATGAGGAATTGCTCATGTTTAGGGGTTTTGGACCAAAAAAAATCAGAGCTTTGGCTTTGACATCAAAAATAATCTTTGGGGCTGAAGCAGACTGGCAAGACCCTGTGAAATATGCGTTCGCCCATGGTGGAAAAGACGGAATACCTTTTCCAGTTGAAAGAGGCATATACGATGACAATATATCCCTAATAAAAGAAGCTCTTGAAAAAAAGAATAGGGGAAATGAAACTATACACCGAGCTTTGATAAAGTTGGGAAAGTTGTAATAATGTGTACAAAGGTTTATAAACATAAATACACATTAATTAACATAGTATAACATAAAGGTGACACCCATGAAAATGCAAAGATTAATAAAATATCCATTCGGCGAAAAGCCAAATTCAAAAAGCATTAGGTGCAGCCCTCCCGATGATATCTCTGTTAAACCTGGCAGTATTGTAAAAAATTATGTCGATAATGAAAAAAGCATTGCTGGAGAAATTAGAAATTTAAAAGAAAATGAGAGAAAGTTTAGTAAAGACCATACTGTGCTTGCCAATTTAGAAATTGATTCACCAGAAATTCAAAGAATAATGGGCGAATTTAAAGAAGGTATTGAAAATAATGAAAATAGGGTCGAAAGATTAAGAGAGATTATTGGTTCAAATATTGAAATAGCGATGAATGCACTTTATGATAAGAGGATGGAATTGTGGAAAAAAGAAGCACAAAGGGAATTTATTGTTCCGTTTTTTGGAAAAGAAGGCAGAGTCCCATATCCTTTCAACACTATATTTCCAACAAGTTGCATTAGTGAACATACAATCGCTTTCTTAGATGTTGATTACTTGAAAAAAATTAATGATCAGAAAGGTCACATATATGCAGATATGGTTTTAAGACAAATATATAAAACAATTAATTTAGTTGCCAAAGAATATGATGGAATGGCATTTAGATATGGTGGTGACGAAGTTATTGTTTGGTTTATGTGTGACGTAGAAAAAGCTGAAAAAGCAATTGTTGAAATGAGGAGAAGAATAGCAGAAATTGAGGTAGATAAATACTTTTTAGATTGTGGCACAAATAGAACATATATCACCTTATCTGCAGGATTAACAAAAATTAATGGAACTTTTGAAAGAACTTTGGATATTGCCGATAAATTATTATACAGATCAAAAGACGGCAATGAAGATGTCGCAGGCAGAGATTGTATAACCATAAACAATATAAAAATTGATAATCTAACTGAAGAAGATATGGAAAGATGGACACCTGTGAAATTTAAGGAATATATTGATTACCAAAACCTGGAAAGAAAATATGCGGTTGTAATGAAAGATGAAAAACCTGTTTTAATAGATAAAGAAACAAATGAGGTTTTGGATATTTTAGAAGATTAATCATTTTTTGCTTGCAGAATATGAAGCATAAACTTCTTTCATATTGTCAAAAATACTGTCCAAATTTGAATCTATCTTTTTTCTTAAAGATTGAATAGGATCATTGGTCAAATTTCCTTTTATCCAGGTATATTGTCTTTTTTTACGTTCAATTAAACCTATTTTTAAAAGACGAGTGAGATGATACCTGGTTGCTTTATCAATTTTTTTTATTTCGTCTTTGGCTTTTGCTTTTTGAATTTTACAAACATCTTCAACAATCTGCTCAGATGTAAATGGGAAATCCATATTTTTTAAAATTGATTCCAGAACATCTAAAACTAATGTCCTTGACTCGCCTGGAGAAATCAAACCCAAACTTAAAGCCAACCAACGAATTTGTTTTTGTTTTGAAAGCTTGACATCAGGAGGTAGAACTAAATCCCGTATTAAAATTTCGCTTTTAACTAGTTCAGATTCAGGAATCATAAGCTTATTTTAAAAATAATGTTTAAAAACATATCTAAAACTATTTTAGAATTTTACCGGTTTCCATATACCACAAATACAAATCTAATTCTGCTAAATTCAAACCTGTTGCTTTCGCAAGTTTCCTTAAAACATCTTCAATTTCTAAATATTTTTTCTTGTTTAGATTTTTTGGTTTTTCAATCATTTTATTTTTTACAAGTATATCAACGATATGAAAATCAATTATCGCATAATCCAAATACCCAATATTCCTTAAAAAATGGCTTGCTTCCTTATACCCAATCCCCTTGATATTCTCCACAATCCATTCTCTCATTTCCTTGTCATTGAGTTTTTTCAGGTTTGAATACAACTCATCTATCTTATTTCTGTTCGCGCAGATATACTGTGAACGGATGTTTGGAAAACGGTATCCAAGTTCTTTAAATCTTTCTGACAATTCTGCCTGTGGAAGGCAAACAAATCCCTCATTAACCTGCTTTTGTATTCTTATCCCTCCCTCGGCAGAATAGTTGGCTGTTAATGTGCAGAAGCAAAGCTCTTTGAATATTTCTTCCTTGTTTTTTTCCCCAAGACTTTTGAAACTCTCCAATCTAGATTTAACTGTTTCAGCTGTTTTGCCTCTTTTAAGAAGATCGATCTTTTCAACAAGCTTTCGCATAATGAAAAAGTGTTGTTTTTATTTTATATTTCTTTGCTTTATTTTTTCATAATAACTCTTAAGGTTTTGTGGTAATTCCTTTTTTAATTTTTTAATATTTTATGCCAGATATTTTCATCTGTTGTATATTCTTTGTTTAAATCTCCACGCTCAGGTGCTAAATCATCATAAATAACACTTTCAGGTTTATTTTCATTTTTACTTTTAATTGCTCTTAAACGTTTAATTTTTATTTTTTTATTTGAATATTCTTCTCCATAATTTATTGTTCCATTGTGTCTTGAAGCTACAATTTGTAGTTTCGCATTTAAAGGAATACTGAATTCCTGTTCTATTAGATTTACAATACTTTGTGCAGCAGTATCTGTTTTACCTTGCATATAAACACCATTTAACATTACAACTAATTCCCCATTAACTAAACCAAATGATCCAAATACAAAACCAATTGCATTTACTTTTTCATTTTCTGTTGTTTTTTCATCTTCTATTTGAAAAACAAATGAAAGTGGATCTTTCCATATTCTCGCAATCCAATCAGCCGCACCTACATTCTGTCCCTCCATTGTATAATTTTTACTATTAAAACAACATTGAGCAGAATCTGCAAACCTGAAACATTCAACTAAATCATCTTTTTTATTTAACCATCTAATATTAACTGTTTTTTCTTGTGTTTTTATTTTAAAATCAGCATTTTTTTGCAATATTTCAAAATCGTTAAATACTGCATCTAAATGGCTTTCCCATTCATCAAATAACATATTTGATTTATCATCTGTTTCTCGAATGATTTCTTCCATAACAAATCGCATAAGTTTAGCTCTCCCTTTTTCTTCAACTGCCCTAATTTTTTCATTTCTAAGCATTTTATCAATTGAACCTGATTTATACATTTGTCTAAATCTACTCATGAGTGCTTTTCTTTGAGTTTCCAATCCTTCAAAAACTTTTTTAACTGCAACTTCATTGGTATCATTATCTAAAATTGCATGTATGCTTAATTCTAAAAGTTTTTTTTCTCCAATTTTTTTCCAATCTTTATCATAAATTTTTTCACACGTTTCTTTGATTTCAGGATATTTTTCTTCTATTTTTCTAAGAAGTATTGGTAGATTGCCTAATCCTGCAACACTTTCTAATTCCTCATATAATTCAGTGTTTTTTTCTTTTAAATAAGATTTATAATATGCATATTTTAGAATTGCACCTAATTGTTCTGAACCAAAAATGTTTGCTAAATCTGAATTTATTCTTTCTAAGTTTGCAGAATCAGAAACATCAATTCTAACTTTTTTACTAAATGTTTCACCAAGAGGGAACTCTCCTTTAATTAATTTTTCTCTAATAATACTAATTTGTTCTTCCCCCATACCCCTATTTTTCAAAGAATTTAAAAATTCATTTAATGGATCATTATGGTATTCTAAGGTATTTGCAATTTTTGAAATATGGAAAAACTTTTTGAAACTGTAATTATTTACTAAAGCAAATCTAGTTTTTCCACCATTTAAAATGTAATATAATACTGCTTTATCTTCATCTTCAGATAATATTTTTATTAAAGAATCTCTTGTTTTAATACTGGTAAATTCTTCTTTTTTAGTTTTTAAATCTTGAATTACTGAATCCAAATTTATTGTTTTTTGATTAAAATCTCCGATATTTTTTTCATCAATATACTTTATTACTTCATTATCTGGGTTTATCCCAAGTTCTCTTATTAGTAGTTTACATAACTTTACATAGTATTCTTTTTTAGTTTCAGTGCCTATAAAATATTCTTTATTTAAATTTAGATAATTGTTTTCAATCATTTTGTTTATGAAATAGAGTGATAAATGATAATTAAAATCTGGGTTTCCAACCATTTGAATAATAATATCATTACCTTTCAAACTTTCTATTTCTGATAATGTTTTAAATATTCGGGGTAATTCTGGAGAATCTGGTTTTAAATTCATTGAAGTTTGGATGTAATACCCAATTATTTCATTATTATTTGAATTTTTAAAAATTTCATTTATTAATTTAAATGCTAAATATTCATTTTTATCTTTAGTTTTTATATAATTTTCAAATCTAGATCTATACATTTGAAAAAGTTTAGATTTATCTTCATCAGAAATTAATTCAAAGTATTCTGCTTTTCCATATCCTAATAAAAGTAATAAATCTTGTTTTTCTTTTTCGTTTAGGGATTGGGGAATAATTTTTTCAAAATCTTCAATTGGGGTTAAATAACCAATAGTTTGTATTATCTCGTTTTTCCTATTTAAAAGAGAATATTTCAATAATGTGCTTTTTTCAGATATATTTAGATTTAAAATTTCATTTATATTTTCAATTTTATTTAATATTTTACAACCAGCTTCTGCCTGAGCTTTAGCAATATCTCTTAATGCAACACTTCTCTTAAATTCAATACTTATCTTCCCCGTACTCTCAATAGCATCTTCAAAAGTTTTTTCAGCATCTTCAAACATACCAGCTTCTGCCTGAGCTTTAGCAATCTCTCTTAATGCAGAACTTTTTTCATTTTCATCACTTATCTTCCCCGTACTCTTAATTGCATCTTCAAAAGTTTTTTCAGCATCTTCAAACATACCAGCTTCTGCCTGAGCTTTAGCAATCTCTCTTAATGCAGAACTTTTCAAATATTCATTACTTATCTTCTCAGCACTCTCAATAG